>Ga0172368_10000153_pt1 | contig 92731 bp, 102 predicted proteins | sample Lak11m_FD_114540 | JGI IMG/M metagenome (GOLD analysis project Ga0172368, IMG submission 114540) | Freshwater microbial communities from Kabuno Bay, South-Kivu, Congo - kab_022012_11m | ecosystem: Environmental > Aquatic > Freshwater > Lake | place: Democratic Republic of the Congo: South-Kivu...
CCAAAAAAGTAATTTTTCCAGGATTGGTCTGAAGAATGGTAGGAATTATTGAAGGAGAAATAATCAGCAAGTAGTTCTCTAAGGCGGGTGAGTTCTTTGAGCCGTTTTTTGTTTTTGGGATCGACAAGGGTTAAATCTAAAAGTTCCAAAGCCCGTTCAAAAGCCTTTTGGCTGTATTCTGGATTATTTTTCTGTTTCCAGTTAATAGTTCTTTCCACTTCACTGCCAATATTGGCCATCTGTTCAAAAAAAGTCATTTCCTGCCAGCGGCCGGAAGCTAATTGTTGGTGCTGGTAATTCATCGTTTTACTAACTTATTTACAATCTCAATTATCTTTTTTTGAATTTCTAAATCATCCACGCTTCGACTGCGGTTTCCTTGAGAGGGACGGAGATTAATCATAGAATCAAATTCAATCCAGTTTTCATCTTTAATTTCTGGGTAGATGTTAATGCCCCAAAGATTTTTTTGTTGGGATCCTTTTTCCAAAAGCAAGGCTTCTTCATCCGCATGGAGTTCACCGTTAATGGCCATAATGCCTTTTTCCGTGTCCACTACGGCTTTGACTAAATTACCGAACATTTTCTCGGCTAAAGCTTTCAGTTTTTCAATTGTAACCTCGTCTTTGATTACCTCCATAGATTTTATTGGTTATTTTTATCGTACCACAAGTCAAAAAATCGCGCTAATCACCGGTTATCTTACTATTACAATTACACATATACATTTGGCTAATTCCCTGGGATCATGTCGTTTCTAGGGATATGCGATTATAGGGCTAAGCTAAGCCATCATTCCGATGAATGAAAATCATCCATTGTGTGCCTATTCATGCTTAACTCCCTAGAATCAGCTTTTTTCTAGGGATGTATTTTGATGTTTTTGGGCAATAAAAAAACAGCCTTTAAGCTGTCTTTTTTTGTTCGCAAACTTTTGTGATTAGTCCAATCGAGCCAACATGCACTGTACAAAATGCACTAACAGATTGAGGCCCTGCTAAGCCTTGGCGTTTCCCTTAAGTAAACTTAAGAGATCGACCGCCGGATAAATTGATACTGCACGATTTTAAGTTTTGAGGCTCAAAATCTTTAGATGTGCAATATTCTCCAATTTATCATTTCTCCCTAGAAAGGAGGTGATTCTCGGTAAATTTTGGAAAATGAGTGCTTTTCACTTTCCATTGATCCCCACTGAAAGTGTGCTAGGATAAAGCTGTGGGTATTAACTTATTTTAGCAACAAAACCTATGAATAAAGAACTTAACAAATCCATCATAATAACCGGGGCATCGGTCAGTGGCAAAACTACGCTATGTCGCCGTCTTATTGTACATTTTGGATTACAACCCATACCTGTGCATATGACCAGGGAGCCGCGAAATGGGGAAATTGAGAATGTTGACGCAGTTTTTATATCAGAGGATAAGTTTAAAAATAACTTTTTGAGAGGTGATTATTTGCAAAAAAGCCTCGAATCAGCTTACTTTAGCGGAGCATATTATGGTTGCCCCAAAAAGTGGATCAATTATACCCTGGACAACGATTATCGATGCTTTGTTTGTCCAACCGTAAAAATGGCAAAAGAAATAAAAGAATCGCTGAAAGAAAATATTTTTTGGATACACTTAATTACCAATAAAGAAGTCCGGCTCGAACGACTCATGAAGAGAAGCCCAAACATGAAAAAAGAAGATTTTGACGCAAGAATTGAGAAAGGTGATGCGCCAGTTGACACAAATGGGAACGATCTGATCATAGACACCAGTTATCTGAATGCTTGGGAAATTTTTTTCAATGCATTAGCCAAATTATAAATTATGTGCGGAATCGCGGCCATTGCCAGAACAAATTTGAATATAAATAACTACAAAACTGGAGCCATGCTTCAGAAATTAAAGCATCGTGGGCCGGATAATAAAGGCGAGCTATTTTTTCCACATTGCTGGTTGGGACATCGCAGACTTTCCATTATCGACTTGAAATCAGGTGACCAACCTATGGCAGATGGTGAATTAGCAATATCTTTCAATGGTGAAATTTACAACTACCATGAGTTACGCACTCAATTTGAACAAGAGGGCTTAATCTTCAAAACGCATTCGGACACAGAGGTCATCCTTAAAGCATATCGTAAGTGGGGCAATGAATGTCCGAAATATTTGGATGGGATGTTTGCATTTATCATCTGGGATAGAGGAAACGACGAATTATTCATCGCAAGAGACAGATTAGGAAAAAAGCCGCTTTACTATTTTTTCGACGATGCTTCAATATTGATTGCCTCCGAAATAAAATCACTTATTGCCTCAGGAGCACTGGTTCCACAATTGGATTACAAAGCAATCGATAATTATTTAAGATTAATGTATATCCCTCCATGGAAATCTGTTTATAAAAATGTACATCAAATTCCACCAGCCCATTGTGGAACATTCAGGAATGGTAAATTATCTCTTAGACGATATTGGAAACTTATCCGCAAACCAATCCGAATTTCTTATGATGAAGCTAAGAAAAAGACTCATGAGCTCCTCAAAAAAGCAATAAAAAAACGACTAACTACTTCGGATGTTGAAATTGGTGCTTTTTTATCGGGTGGAATAGATTCCGCTCTTGTTGCTCTTATTGCAGCAAAAGAACTCAATCATCCATTAAAAATGTTTTCTGTTAGTTATGGTGGCCATGATGAACTCCCCTTCGCGAAGAAAGTGTGCGAGAAGATAAAATGCAAACATTTTGTTACACATATAGATAAGTACCTGCCGGATGAACTTAATGAAGTTATTACCTATTTTGATGAACCGCATGCCGATACATCTGATTTTCCGCAACACCTGATATCCAGTCTCGCGTCTAGGAAAGTGAAAGTTGTGTTATCAGGAGACGGAGCAGATGAACTTTTTCTTGGATACAAATGGCACAGAAAAAATGCAAGTGCTGAAGATCTTTTTGATAAGCGTCTAAATTCAATATGCGCATTTTCATCGAAGCAACGAGAAAAACTTTGGAATTCCTCAAAAATGATAGACGATAATATACGAATTAAAGATGCTTATGACGACTCATTGCGTCCTATTGATAATGTTACCGTTTTTGATTTAACCTCTCACCTTCCCGGTCAGATATTAACCAAGGTTGATCGAGCGGGCATGATGCATGGCCTTGAAGTCCGATCGCCATTCTTGGATACCGAACTGATAGAATTTGTATTTAATTTGCCTTACGAGTATAAAGTTAAAAATGGAGAGCAAAAGTGGATACTTAAAGACATTCTCTCTGAATACATGCCCAGAGATTTTGTTTATCGTAAGAAGCAAGGCTTCGGCTCCCCAATCGATAAATGGCTTCGTGATTCTGTCACAAAAAAATATATTTATAAGGAGCTTGGTAAAAATGCACGAATACGTTCGATTTTTTCTAGCGAATGTATTGACGAATATCTGCATGATTTTTATACGAATAGTCTCCCGCATGAGCGTGCCGCTCAACGTATATGGGTGCTTCTGTGTCTGGAACGTTGGATAAAAACAACAAAGAATTACTCGGATAAATTAAATGCCATATGAAAAATATCACTGACCACCTCTATAATGAGTTTAAAAAAACATTCGTAAATATTTCCGATAAAAATTGGAACGATAAGCTTTCTTCTTATCTTGAGAATATAAAATCTTTTTCCGGAAATGCTAAAGAAGAACGCATGATTGCCGGATGGGTGGCCGCACTATGCGAACGTGCATATTATGTTTCCGCACACAAAAAAAATGAGGACGTGCGTTCTAATTTTGCAAATAGGCTTAAAGATATAACAAATCCTGCATTATTGCCAAAATTTCTCACCTATTCCGGCTCGGTTATCTGTGGCAAGCAGCAACCATCGTTAGTCGAAACAATAGCGCCAACCCTTGAGCGTTTTGAAGTTATGGAACTCTTGCCCGAAGTATTTGGCAAGGGAATAGATTCAATTATTGTCGGCGGATCAATGAGCTATATTCCTTTTTTCGGGATACGTGAAAATCTGAAAATTAATGACTTTTCTGATATTGATACTTTAATTGTTATAAATGACGATTTTTTCAATGAATCTTCCTGGTCTAACTTTATAAAAAGCAACATCTTCCCAGAATCCGACAAAAATATTTTTCTCGACCGTATAAAAATATTTCAGAAACTTTATTCTAAAAACCAGGCTGATGTATTTAGTCAGAGATTCTCAGTTATTGGTAGGCCATTTACAATCAGCAACCACTTTCTTACTCGTTCTGTATTTAAGCGAATGGTTGACACGGATCTTAAAATGGCACTCCAAACAAAAAAGGACATGCAGTACGTCATGCGTGACTTTAGAGTTGATCCTTTTAGACACCCCTGCCATGCAAGACATACCTTTGATGGAGATCGATTCGAATCCACGATTGACGGACATACCACAGAGTTCGGCGGATTCATTTCAGATATGCCAGGATTCATTATATCCAACGGAAAATTTTATCCTGGGGTTTACCAGACTGTAATATCGCCGGGACTTTTAACGTTTTATGACAACACCGGAGAAACAAGAAAGCTGGCTAAAAAATTTGAAAAGACACTTTACAACGAGGTAGAACGCGAAAGAAAACGATTTCCAGCAGCAACATATGCCAGAGCCCATAATCGTTTTGACATTTTCCCGTATGGGAGGTATGAAAATGGCCACGACTCTTATGTATCCCCAAAAATAATACGAGAGTTTGAATTACCATTGACTCCCAACATAATCAGAATCGAATCAGCAATAAGGCCTGGCAAATTTATTACTAATAAAATACAAAACACAGAGAATAATACACATGCTCGCGAAAAATCGACAAAGTTGCTTGATAAGTGGAAGAAAGAAGCCCTTAATAAGGTCGAGAAAGAAATTAAAAATTTTATCCACCAGAACAACAAATTTGAATCGGAAATGACATCCGCAAAAAAGCGTGGTGATTCCTGGTACACCGTTATCGCGATACCAAGCAGCAAGAAAGTGTCCATAAAACTTCCCAATCCATACAAGCAAGGCAATTCGATTGTTTATCAAGAAATATTAACCCACAAAATAACTCCCGGGGATATTATGCGCTTAAATTCATATGCCGAACTTGCGCAACGGTCTAAAAAGGTTTACGTAGCAACTATTAACGATCCCGAAAACAAGAGCAACATACCGATATCTTACAATTTAGTCATACCAGTATCATAGATTACCGTTTTATAGATATAACTACTTTGTTATTTTCAATCAAAAACTCTTTTTCGATATCCTTTTCTTCTAATAATCCTGGCTCAAGATTGTCAGCCAAAACTTCTTTTTTAATCATCGCACCAAACTTATCAAAGACCCCTGCCATTCCTTCATATCCAACACGAATCCTGTTATCTACTTCGTATCCGGCTTCTTTACGCATTTCTTGAATAATCCTGATTAATTCACGTGCATAGCCTTCCAATCTCAAAACTTCGTTAATTTCGGTATTCAATTCAATGCTTCTTTCTAATCCCTTTTTAATCACAACGCTTTTTACATTAACCTCTTCCTTAAGGATTTCAATAAAGTCATTTTGCATCTCATAACCCACGATTATTAATTCTGAGAGTGGTTGTCGCACTTTAATTCCATTTTTGGCACGTAGTTGCAAAGCTTCGGTAATTATTTTCCTCGTATTGCTCATCTTTTCATTTAGATCATCATCGATAAGATGTTCATTGGCAGCAGGAAAATCAACCAGATGAACCGACTCTCCGCTTGTTAAATTCTTGTAAATTTCTTCTGCAATAAATGGTGTAAATGGAGCCATAACTTTTGACAGCTCTACTAATGCATAATGCAAGGTTTGATATGCTGATTTCTTATCACCATCATCCTCTGACTTCCAAAATCTCTTCCGGCTACGACGAATATACCAATTAGACAAATCGTCAATAAAGTCCATGATTGGCTTTGTGGCATTTGGTAAATCATAGACACACATATTCTCATCAACTACTTTTATAAGTTTGTGCAGCTTAGATACTATCCACTTATCTAGCAAGTTTACTCCTTGGATATTTTTGTTTGAATTTTCGGGAGTCCATTTATCAACATTGGCGTACATCACTAAAAATCCATAGCTATTCCATAGGGTTCCTAATTTTCTTTGGATATCCGAAACGTCCTTGTCAATCAATGCAAAATCGTCGCCATTGAGTAGCGGCGAACTTACCAGCAAGTATCTCAGCGCATCAGCGCTATATCTGTCAAGCAAAACATTTGGGTCAGTATAATTACCCAAAGATTTTGACATTTTTTTTCCATCTGAACCGGCAATCGTTCCAGTGACGATAACGTTTTTAAACGACTCCTTACCGAAGAGACCGACTGATATCGCATGCAAATAATAAAACCAGGCGCGCACCTGTCCGACATATTCTGAGATAAAGTCCCCCGGAAAGTTCTCTTCGAATTTTTCCTTATTTTCAAACGGATAATGAAACTGTGCAAAAGGCATTGATCCAGATTCAAACCAACAATCCATAACTTTTTCTACCCTTTTCATCTCGACTCCGTCCATTTTGAATATAATTTTGTCAACGTACGGCAAATGGTAATCTTCTAATTCTACCCCCGAAACATCCTTAAGCTCCGCATAACTGCCTATAACCTTGGTCACTACCGTACCATCCGCCCCAGTTCCGCGCCAAACTGGGATGGGAGTAGCCCAAAAACGGTCACGACTTAAATTCCAATCTGGGGCAGTTTCCACGGTATTTCTGAATCGTTTTTCCTTGAAGTGTGCCGGAAACCAATTAATATTCTTATTTTCTTTCAGCATTTCCTTCCTCTGTCCATCAATATCCATAAACCAACTTGGGTGAGCCCGATACATCAATTTTGTCCCGCACCTGTGGCAGTGAGGATATTCATGCTGTATATAATCGATTTTTAATACTACTCCGTCAGCCAAGAGAGTCTTTGCAATTTCTTTATTTACTTCCCAAATATTCTTATTCCTCCATTTTCCATCTAAGTAAATTCCATTTTCATCAACAGTATTTATAACTGGCAATTTTGCCTTTTTAGAAACCGCATAGTCGTCTTCCCCAAAAGCTGGTGCAATATGCACAATTCCGGTTCCATCTTCTGTCGTTACGAAATCTGCACCAATAACTTCATGTGCCCTGTCTCCTTGATTTTCAAAAAGAGGTTTATATCTTTTGCCAATTAATTCTGCGCCTCTAATTTCTCCAACCGCCCTAGGAGGGATCGGCGGAACCTCAGATACTCCTAATTCCTTAACAGAAGAAAACAAAAAGTCTTTTTTACTTTCAAAAATATCCTTTGCTAAAATAAAAATTTCTGGTTCCCCATTTTTATTATTGTAGCAAACCTTCACATAATCTATTTTTTCACTCACCGCCAAAGCTACATTTGCCGATAATGTCCAAGGTGTTGTTGTCCAAGCAAGTAGATATGTGTTTTTTTCGCTTTCAAGTTTAAACTTAACATAAACTGACGGATCAGTTACAATCTTGTAACTATTATCCATGGCTACTTCGGCTTTTGAAATCGGAGTGGCACATCTCGTGCAATACATCAAAACTTTTTCGCCTTCATATATTTTGCCTTTTTCATACAATTGTTTGAATGCCCACCACACGCTTTCCATGTATTCCCTATCCATGGTCTTATAGGCATTTTTAAATTCAACCCAGCGACCAATTCTTTCGACCGTATCTTCCCAAACGCTCCCTCCTTGAACCATCTCACTGTGACAAGTTTGAATGTATTTCTCCAACCCTATTTTTGGTATGTCGCGTTTATCTTTTATACCCAATTTTTTCTCCACCAGATTTTCAGCAGGCAAACCGTGACAGTCCCACCCCCAGCGTCTTTCAACGCGTTTTCCTTTCATCGTCCAGTATCTTGGCACCACATCTTTAACAATCGAGGAAAGCAATGTACCATAATGAGGCACCCCTGTTATAAATGGGGGCCCATCATAAAATACATAAGCATTTTTTTTATCTCGTTGTTCGATGGACTTTTTGAAAGTGTTGTCATCTCTCCAAAAATTGATAATCTCCTGTTCCATCTCGGAATATTTTTTTCTTAACTCTACTTTTTTAAACATTGAATTTTTTAATTAAACCCATTTAAAAAATAAACGCCTTACACAAGAAATGCATAAGGACGGAAAACCGTGATACCACCTTAATTCTCCACCTTTCGGTGGACTCATTACAGCTATTACGGGCATACCCGGCAGATTCTACTCGCCAATAAAGGCTTTCTTTCTGCAACATCGGAATTGATAGTCCCTCAAGCGCCTTTGTATGAATTATATACAGTTTTTTATTTTTTGTAAAATCCAAATTAATTCTTAGTTAATATCAGATAAATTGCCAATTTTCTTAACGATTTTATCAAGACTGGCAAGCAGTGATTCTTCTGAGGGATCCACTGTTAAGTCTGGACTACTAGGCACCTCATAGGGCATATTTTTGCCTATTTTTCCTCCCCTTATATAGATCCAGAATGGATGAATTAACTTTGAAATTTTGTCCCGAGTTGACTGAAAGGGAGCTATAACTGAGACAATCACATTGTGCCCCTGGTCATTCAAAACTTTTGCCAACCTAGCGACTCGCATGTTGTGTTCGTCGCGATCTCTCTTGCTAAATCCTAAATCTGTTGAAATCGATGCGCGAAGTTCATCTCCGTCTAGAATAATCGCGTTTAATCGTTCTTTCAGAAGATAAGCAATTGACGTTTTGCCAGAACCAACATTTCCGGTTAACCAAATTATTCCCTTTTTACTATTTCTTATCTTGGTTGCCGAAATCTCTTCGATTTGTTTTTTCATGCGAATTCTTCTTATGCCCCATCCAACATCCCGGCCATAGCAAACTTCTTTTATATCTGGAATAGATATCACTTCGACATTATTGTTATTCTCGTACGCTTTTTTTATCCTTGCTACTCGCTCTTCAACAGAATAGGGATTAGATTCTGAAATTGGAGTATCCCTAACAGCAATTACAACTTTACCGCCCTCATCCAAAACAACACCAATTAGCGCTTTGTGACCATCGTGAAATGGCTGCCAGCGACCTATAAATAATGACTTGCTCATAATTTCGATGCTTAATGCTTTACCAGTCTTCTCTATATTCTAAAATTTTATTTATTTCTTTTGCTTTAGTATTTAAATTTATTTCGCCAGAAAATAGTTTGAACGATTTTCTCCTCGGGAGAGAACCTATTTCACCCTTTTTTATTCCACGAGAACTGCCGGGTAAATCCGTATCGCCTGTCACATTCTTAAAATCAGCATAATTCAAAAAAACATCATCGTAATTCACTCCAATATAATCACAAATCTTCCTTATCTCTTGAGCAGGATTACTACAGAAATCTTCGTATTTGAAAATTTTTATTTTCTTATCTACTAGGCACTTTACAAATTCATGGAGAAATTCAAGATTTTTATCATAAAATGTTCTGGGAGAAGCGTTAAGCGATAACCAAACATCAATGGCATTTCTGACAAACGCAAAAGATACGACCGGAAACGATCTAGATATCATCTCGAGGGTTAATAAGGATTTTGAAGGATTGAAATTATTATATCTGGATGGCACAAAACTTCCAAAAGTCCAATCTCTAATCACCAGGGTTAAGTTATTTGAAAGACAGTATTCATATACTTCTTTTATATTCTCAATAAATCCATCGGATTTTAAATCAAGCCCGTACCACTTTTTGGCTTGATCCTTAATTGTACTGCAGGAATTAGGACACAATGCCTCAATATTTATCTCTGATAAAACCAAGGTGCCGGGAATGCTGGCGATGCACCTGTTTAGCAAAGTTCCGCCCGACCTAGCGTATGCCAACATTACTACAACGGGCTTTGTTTTATTGCTGACGTTTTTGTTCATCAATTTAATTAAATGCCTCTTTGTATTTTTCTGATATTTTCTCAAGGTGATTTTTTAACTCCCCTATTGTTCCTCTTAGCGGAGGCAGTGAATATGAAGGTGTATAAAGAAAAAGATTATCAACGCCACCGACCCAATACCTCCCATCAAGTAAGGTATCTTTGGAAGCACCAGTTAAGTTTTCTCTAAATTTATCGTAAACAGGGGCAATCCTGAAGAAAAAGTCGTCATTAAATTGATAAATAATGCCATACCTGTTTTTTATTTTTGACTCGTCAGTTTTGATGCTATTATCATTGATCCAATCTGATAATATTTTTTTAATTGCATCGACATCGACATGGTATTCATCATCGGTTCTTAATTCTTCAATGAGTTTCAGATTAATTTTATTTTTGTAGCAAAAGTCAAATAAGTCATTTAATGTGTCTATATTTATGTGCGTTACCGGTGTATTAAACTCCACTCGCTTTCCCATCTTTTTAACGAGCATTGCAGAATCTATGATATTTTGTACGCGATCATTGCCAATTTCAACCCTTGTTGTTTTCTCATATGCATCAATATCCAAAGATGGAAAATGTATATGAATATCTGACAATCCATTTCTTACTAATTTCTCAGTTAATTCCGTATTAAGCCTCGAGCCATTAGTTGTCATTCCTATATCCGCAAATTCTTGATTTAGTAAAGTAAATATTTCAACTAAATCACTTCTTAGTGTGGGTTCACCGCCGGTTATTTGAATATGGAGTTTTTGCTGATTAATAATATCTTTAAGCTCACTGACTAATTGCCTGATTTGATCTAACGAAATATTGCCATATCCCCTGGTATATTTTCCGTCAACAAAAGGCCCACAATATATACAGTTTTGATTACATGCTCCAGTAACCGAAAGTCTAATCTCATAAAACGGCATAGAGACATGATATTTATTTATATTCTTTTGCTTCATATTTTTTCCCAAGTTATTATGTCTCCAATTTTAATGCCAAGTTCCTTTGCCCCCTCCTTACACCTGACTTTTCCTAACTCAGGCAAGCCCATCGAACTTCCAGGATAAAGCACCCAGATACCCGTGTCCTGATTCATCATTCTTTCAGAAATCACGGCAACGATCGACTCATTGCCATTTACAAATATTTTTACTTTTGTTTCGTCAGGATAATCCGGAGATTTGCTCTTTATCTTCATTAATCCGAAATTATCAATATGAACAACGGCTCCATCTGGGACAGAAAAATCACAAAGTTCATTCTGATTAAGCTCTTTCCCATATTCCTCAAATGGAACTCCTGACGCCATTTTCGCGACTGTGGGAGAGTGAACATATTTCCCACCGAAAGGATAAAACTTATTTTCTTTTATTTCATATAATGACTCTATACCGAGGTCATCAAAAAGCCAGTTCAGCGTTCCAGTATCTGCACCTTCAAAATAGGCGCCATTCGAAAGTTTGCCAAAAATCCTTTTTGGCCTTTTTTGTGATGGATTAAGAATAAGCATAAATAAGACATCCTGTTTATAATGCTCAGCCATAAGTCTCACAAGAAACGCTCCGTTTATAATTGAAAATTCCTCTGCTGGAATGAGTGGCTCTACTTCCGTATAGCCGTTACCCAATTTTTCACATTCAGATAATATTTGCCGTCTTATCTCGCAAAATGCAACGTCTTTACAATCAGTAATGACCACGACGTGCTTTATCCGATTTTCTTTATTCATATTCTTCTCTTTAAAATTAACATACCTTTATATTCTAGCTATAAAAGGCCGATTACGCAATAATCGATAACAATGCACTCGGCCAATGAAAAAGGGCCTAGAGTGTTGACTCGCGGCCCATTCTTTTGGGTAAATCCAGGAGTTAATACTACCTGAAGAAGAGTTTGTGGGCTGATTTGGCAACCCGGGCCAAGAGCCTGAACGGATAGAGTGTGATGAAAATGAAACACTCCTTCATCATAACTCCGCTCTGTCGCCTGCCCTCCATAATTTCCTCGGCGATGTCTGTGGGAAAACGAACCCAAATATCATAGTCGTCGAGCTCTTCAATGCCCTGCGTGTACATTTCCACACCTCCCTTTGTGTTTTCTGCCAGACATTTATTTGCGATTTTCCCACTCGCGCTTAAGAAGCCCGTAGGAAATTATATCATAATACTCTCCATTCTTGAAGATGGCTTCGCGAAAACGTCCCTCCTCACGAAAACCTACCCTTTTCTGAAGGGCGATTCCTCCTTCATTAAATGCATAGACCCGCGTATGAAGCCTTGCGCTGGTCCATATGATATTCTCCACCTAGGCTTCAAAAACCTATGCGAGGAAAGTATAGTAGAAGGCATATGACAATCTATGGACATATCCTTCCTGGCGCAGCTCGTTTGGCTAACTGGACAGCAAGGACAAATCTAACTGAAAAAGCCAAACACAGGTTGAGGGTAGTTGACTGGTTGAGGGAGTACGGCAATGATGTTTCCCTAACTGCCCGGCACTTCGGGCTGGATCGTAAAACAGTTAGGGCCTGGAGAGATAAATTCAACAAAGTTGGCATGCTGGCTTTAAATGATAAATCACACAGGCCCAAAAATGTTAGAACGCCAACAACTAGTTGGAAAACAGTGGAGGAGATAGTGAAAATAAGAACAGAATATCCAGCTTGGTCAAAATACAAGATACAGGCGATGCTCAAGAGAAAAAACATGGAAATTTCTGTTAGTACGGTAGGCAGAGTTTTGAAAAGAAAAAATCTCATCAACCTGAAAGTCTCAAAGAAAAAGAGTAAAGCTGCCAAAAGCCCGAGATTGCGCTATCCACGCGGTTTTAGGATCATTTCAGCCGGAGATATGGTGCAGATAGATACCAAGTTTGTAACTCTTTTAGGCGGCCGGATGATTTACCAATTTATCGCCATTGATGTCCTGACCAAGAGAAGAGTTCTGCGATTCTACTCCTCACTACTGTCCAAAAACGGTGCTGATTTTTTAAAGTATTGTTTGAAAAAATTTCCCTTCCCAATTAAAAACATACAAACCGATAATGGCAAAGAATTCAAGAAATATTTCGACAATCTTTGCCAGAAATTATCCATCCCTCACTACTTCATTGAAGCTAGGCACCCGAAGCAGAATTGTTATGTGGAAAATTCACATGGATTCGATGAGCGTGAGTTTTACCAGCAAGGCAATACTCACAAGGACATTGAGGATATGGACAAAGCTTTGGCCAAATGGGAATACCAATGGAACTACATCCGCCCACACCAAGCCTTGAATTACCTAACGCCCAATGAATACTTTAACCAGATCAAGACGACTAATTTAAATTCAAAGCAAGCTATTATTTTACAAACCTAGTGGGGAGTATCTATCTGAACCTAGACATACGAAATTTATTACTAACTGAAAATTTCATCTGCCTTTTCCTCTAGTTACGGAGTTACTGCTACCTTTTATAGCTTTGAGATAATTAGCTTCCGGATCTTTCATAAAGCTTGAATCTTCCTTCTCTGATAAAACCTGCTTATCGCAACAGAGAGAAATTTTTCCATTTTTAACATAGGCCACGCCTTCAAAAAGCATGAACGATTCAAATTCTATTTTGAATAGCATTTTAGGAAAAAGTTTACTCACTGTCTTTAGCCATTCAATGGGTGGCGTCCACGCGCTCCTGAAATCATAGAGCAATGATTCATCAGATGCTTTAACACTCCAGACTTGGGCATCCCATTTGGTTCCCCAGTTTTTGCAAGCCCAATCATACCAATTATCTACTCCGTATTTTTTAATAAGCTTCTCATTTGGCTTGCATGGAGATGTAGTTTCCTGAATCTCCTTTGGCATCGGAATTAAACAGTTTAGCGATAATTCGCTCTGAGAAGTTTTATTATTTTCTCTGAATCTTTTTATGTCCTTCTTGTCTCCCTCAACAAAAAGTTTATTATCAGACCAATTTGGCATATGTTTGTAATTAATCGTTAGTTATAAGTTTCTTTATTTCCTTGAGACACTCTATCTTCTCGTCTATCCTTCTCAATGCATCGCCGGTTGAATCTTTCATGCACCATTCGCAGATCACCTGCTTTTCAGGAGCAATTTTGTCGATTTCCCCAGATACTTCAAAGATCTCTAAACAAACGGCACATCTAAATAAAGCGACTGTATCATCAGGCTCTTTTTTAATGTTTTCTTTCATTTTTCCCACCTCCTTCCTAGATTATTTTTCTGAACAAAAATTATCTTCTTGACATCCCGCAGTACAACAGAAAACCGTCGCGGTTCCACATTTAATTCGCCCAAAGAATATGCTTTGACCAAATCCTGCAAATCCAAAGACTGGTTGAAAATAAATTCAACCTCTTGATTTTCATTCTTTTGGACATCGACCATCATCTCTCCAAAAAATATCAGCACGGCAGACATGGTCATGTCGTTGGTTATAAATTGTTCTTGCTTCTTCATAGATTTGAATTTTAATAATAATTAGAATTGATTAGTTGATTCATTGATTTTGCTTTTGGATTCCATAATCCAATGTCTTGTGATATGCCTGAACTTCTTCGAAATTCGCTCCTCTCAAGTAATATTTCTGGGTTGTAGCTAAATCAGAATGAGAAAGGAATTTTGATACCACAGGAAGTGGGGTGCCAGCGAAGAACATTTTTGAGGCTGCTGTCTTGCGCGCGAGGTGACAGTAAACCCTCTTTTTTATTCCAGCTCTCTTCCCTTGATTTCTCACAGCGCGCTCCGCACAATTGACTTGCCAGCGAGTTCCATTGGTAGTGGCAAACAACGATTGCCCACTATCTTTCCTCTCGCTCAAATACTTTCTCAAATATTCACGGCTCAGATCATTAAAAATTAATTCATTGATCTTATTCCCTTTACCCTTACAAATTACGACTCCATTTTCCCAATTAATGTCATCCCTGTTGATTGAAAGCATGGCTGATATTCTTGCGCCAGTACTTAAAAGACATATTAGAAGTGTTTTTAGGCGTAGCTTTGTGATACAATTTTCCTTGATGGAATTCATCAGAGCTTGAACTTCCTCATCAGTTAAAACTTCTACTGGCTTATTTTCCTCCTTAAATCTTTTAATCAAACCATAATCGTAAATATTAATTCCTTCATTTTCTTTAAGGTATTTGAGTAGTCCGCGAAATACGGATAAATACTGATTCTTATGGCTAGCGCTCAGCATTTTATCGCCGGGCGGACTGGATCCTGTGGACATATGCTTTTAATTTAATGCTTATATTTTTTATTCAGCTCGGACTTCAGATAAATAATCGTCTCGTCGTTAATTTTTTTGACATTTATATTTCCTAAAATTTTTACGAGCCTAGGAGCTATATCCCGATACTTGGCAATTGAACTGGGAGCTAATAGCGCGTCTGCCTCCAACTTTCTGAAATACCTTTCAAAACAGTGCGAGAGCTTCAATTTTTCGGAAAATATAAAATTCATATTCAAATTATTAACTACCTTAAGAATAGAATTGAAATATGATAGAACTAAATAAGAGGAAATAAGAGTAAACAATAAAAAAACCGCTTACTACAGCGGGTTATGAAGACGGAAAAAGTTATTAACAGTTGCTCTTATCTCACTGATTTGAGATAGGCCTTGCGCTCGCTTAATTTCTTAATATCAACTCCCGGAGCCGAATAGAAAAATTCTCCGCGACGCTCAATTATAGAAGTTTTCTTTAGACCAGTACTTTTATATATTGGATTTTCTTTTTCATTGGAATTGAACCACTGTATTATTCCAGTGGATTTGGCTATATCAAAAATTTCGGATTTTCCGGTCGTGGCTATCTCATACAAATAATCCCAATAATGTTTGTCCGTATTTCCGGTAGGCTTAGTCCATCCATCAAGTAAACTTCCATTGACAGCAATCTTAAAACGATGCATTTTCTCATCTTTATATATCTCGATCTTTCGAATTACTTTAGATCCGCTGAAATCTTGGAGTTCTGGCTTTGTGCCTTTTCTGAACTGCTTGTTAACCCCCAAAATGTATCCGAATTTTTTCATCACCCCTTGAAATAACTCGCGCTGCTCTTTTCCCAAATGCGAAAGCAAATTGGTAGCCAATTTCAGAAAGAAGCTACTGTCAGATTTCATGCGCTTATCAAGCATGAGATAATCGATTTTGTCTTTGCACAAAAATTTCTTGGTTTCTTTTTCGGGAATATCCGATTCAACCAAAAAATTCTCGAACTCCCCGAGTCCCAGGTCTTTTTCGAAAATGATATGGATGAAATTTATGAGCGTTTCCGTTACTGCCTTGTTGATCTTCATTTATTCCGATATAAATACGAATTATATGTGCCTTCCTATATTTTACTAGAAAATCAGTATCTCAGAAAGGTCTGATGTGCCTGTTTCACTTTTTGCTTGTCAGCTAGGGAAATATAGTAGTCAATTGAGGTTTGAAGCCGGCTATGACCGAGGATTTCCTTGATAAATATAGCCGAACAATTATTCATCGCCATCGTGGTGGCCGCGGTATGTCGGCAAATGTGTGGGGTGACCTTTTTGGAGATACCAGCCAAAAGCCGCTGCCTTTTGAAATACCGACTTAAATCTTGATTAGCCAACCTACGTGGCTTATCGCCTGTGGTTATGAAAAGAGCCGGAAACTTATCGTCCCGGCTTTTAATGTATTTATCTATCCAGTAAAGTGATTCGTCATTGAAATACAGAACTCTTTGTTTTCCGCCCTTGCCAATGATTCTAGCTTCTTTTTCGATAAGCGATATAGAATCGCGGTTGAGGCTCAAACACTCCGAGATGCGACAGGCCGTTCCCAGGAGCACCTCAATCAGTGTCCTAAATCTTAATCCGCAGATCGTGTTGATATTAATGCTATTTCTGAAACGATTGATTTCATCGACCGTAAGGTAAACAACTTCTTTCTTTTTGCGCTTAGGAATGGTTATCGTATTGGGGTCAATCTGAAGCGTAATTTTCAGCTGATCTCTGGAGTAAAGTAATAGCCCTTTGATGGAAGCCATAACCACTCCAGTGAATACTTCGGAATTTTCTCTTTCATACAGGATGGATTTGAGTTTGAAAATATGTTCGTTGGATATTTTTTCTATCGCAATATCTCCAATGTCGCGGACAATGCATTTGAGCCGGGAGCGGTAGCTAATGATAGAACTCTGCGCGAATCGTCTCTCTACCTGCAACCAACCTAGAAATTCTTCGGTGGTATTTTTTATTGTTTTTTCCATATTGACTTATCTTCTAAATATTTGCGGCGATATTGGTCATATTTGAGCAGGCAATCGAAGCAATCCTTGTTGGTTAAAATCTGCCCGTATTTTGAAGCGGCTATAAATTTGACCTGGTTAATATCATGCATGTTTGTTAAGCCACTTCGTCTGACTTTTTCAAAGGCGATAAATTTAGCTTTTGTCATATATTTTGCTTAAGGCAAGGACACCTTACCTTCGTAGGACACGAAGTCAAGGAAAGTTATCCACTCCGGCGGGGAACGGAGGATATATGCAAAAACCGCCAGATTGTGGCGGTTGCGTGCTGTTATTTTGAAGTAATTTAGCTCAAATCCTTTTTCTTGGCTTCAAACTCTTCTTTGTTGATTTCCCCCTTGGCATAGCGTTCTTTGAGAATATCTAATGGCGTCTTTTCATTTCCGTGTCCACTATGATGACTACCGCAACAACCTCCGTGTCCCATTCCGCCACGCACCAAAGCGAAAATCGCCCAGCCAATAAGTCCCCAGAAAATGAGCGTGAAAATAAAACCGAAGCCTCCACCCCAGCCATAGCCCATCATATTGCCGAAAGAATTCCACATCATATGGTTTTAATTATCTTATTTTGTTTATACCAGATAATACGGCTTATACCGGCCATATATTTCAAGCGGAGTAGAGGTAATAAAATCTCCCCCTAATCAGACGTTTCCAGGTAGATAACGACAAAAACAGGGTTTCATCCCTGCTTTTGTTCAAAGTAAATCACAGTCTATTGCGATTAGTCCAGTAGAGTTTATCCGTGTGCTTGTACAAAACACACTACAGATTCTTATAGCTCTGTTAGGCATTGCTGTTCTCTAATAAATTAGAGTCGACCAGCGGATAACTACCAATGCTCTCCATTATGCCCTATGAGGGGCGTAACTTCTACTAGAGTGCATTTCTCGATAGCTATCAAAATCTCCCTAGAAAGGAGGTGATTCGTGGGAGGAAACGGACTTTTAGCTAAGATTTGCTTTATAAAAAGGATAAAATATTGAATTTTTATTCACTCCTAACAAGGCGAATCTAGGGAGATATTATAATTACAGAAAAACGCCATTACTGGCGTTTTCCAAAACTTACTAATATTTTTCAGTCTTAAGATGTTAATTTATTCAACCATCCAAACAAACTAAACCCTTTTTGAGCATCTTCCATTAAAGTTTCGATTTCTTGATTAGCCTTTTCCAAAACCTTAATTTGTTCAGCTAGTTGTTGTTGGTCTCCTTGATTGGAAAGTTGAGTTCGAACCTGATTCATCTGCTTAATTTGTTCTTTATTTTGTTCCAAAGTTTTTTTCGCATCCTTGATTTCTCCATAGTTAGCTCCTATAAAAAACTTGGCGAATCCGCTTCGACTTTGAATTTTTTCTAAATTCTTTTCCAATTTTTCCTGATTCTGAGTTTGCGTTTGAGCAATCGTTTTTACTTGCTGTCCAATTCCTCCATTTCTGTCAGCTATTTGAAGCATTGCTTGCACCGCTATCGCCACTTGACTTCTTCTTTGTTCAGAAGTTGATTGACCTTTTCCTTGATTGCTTTTATCACCAGTTTTATCTTGAGTCTGAACCGCATTTTGTTCTTGAGTTTTAATTTGAGTGGCTTCTCCTTGATTCATCACCTTATTTTCCTCAGTAGTCTTCACTGCATTTCCAGTCGCAGCTGGAGCAGTTGTTGATTTACTGTTCTGAGTTGGTGTATTTCCTACACCTTGTGTTGCACTTGAACTACTGCCTTGTGATTGACTATTGCTATTGGCTGCCGATGTCTGGAAAGCAATTCCGAACACCAGAAGGAAAGCAACAAGCAATGTTTTTTTCATTTTTTTTATTTTAATTAATTAATTATTATTTTATTTTTTAGCAATCGGAAAATGAACATTAAAGTGAGAACCAACACCCTCAATACTTTCCACGGTTATATTTCCTTTCATCCTTTTAGCAATTTCCAAAGTTATCCACAGCCCCAAGCCAGTCCCTATAATATTTTCCGTATCTTTATTTTGAATTCGATAAAACTTTTTAAATAAGTTGGCTTGATTTTCTGATGAAATTCCTATGCCTGTGTCAGCAATGGTTATTATAAATTCTCTTTCTTTTATGCTTGTAGTAATGTCCACAGAACCATTTATGGTATATTTAATGGAATTTCCAATCAGATTTATAAGAATCTGTTTTAATCTACTCTCATCGGCTTTTATAAGTGTTGCGTCATCAGACAATTTGCAACTTAAATTCAAATTTTTTTCTTGAGCTTGTATCTTTAATTCTTCCACGCATTGAAAAATGATTGGATTTGGGTTAAAAATTTTCATATCCATTGGCACATTATTTCCTTCCAAACGAGAGACTTCCAACATATCCGTAACCAAATTCTGCAATCTATCCGCAGAAAATGAAATATTATCCGCATAATGCTTGCTTTCTTTGTCCGCTGATACTTCCTTTTTCTCTTTTAAAAATTCTATATTCCCTTTGATAGCTGTCAAGGGAGTTCTTAGCTCGTGACTAGCCATTGAAATAAACATGTCTTTCATCTTATCCACTTCTTTTAATTTAGTCACGGTTATCGCATAACCAAAAATTCTGGCTTGATTTGAAATTAAAAGAACTATAATTAAAATAAGTAAAACTAAAATCCAATAAGAATCTCGGATTGTCTTATTAATCAAAGCATCGGTATCTTTCAGAGAAAAAGATATGGCAATTAATGCTTTTTTCTCACCAGCATCGTCAATAATATTTTTCGTCACATTCCAAAATCTCTCTTGTCCACTACTACCCAAAAGAGCTACTCCCTCTGGTTTGCTCCAAGCAATGGAGTTCTGGATAGAATCGTCTTGTCTTTGACCAATCAAACTTGCATCGCTGGAAGCCACCACTTGAAAACCATCGCTTTCTTTTTGTTTTTTTATTATAGACAACGAAATAATTTCTTCATTCTTTTTGACTATCTCAGTTACCGAAAACTGCAATTTTTCATTGTCATCTAATTGGCTCTTGATGGAATTATTTACTAGGCTTTCCACAAAAACTGCCTTTCTTTGAGTAATTTTGTCGATGTCAGCCTCATATTTAGAATTAATCAGAAAAGTATTAATGAAAAAAGCTACTGGAATTATTATGACCAAAACTAAGGAATAGATAATGCTGGGATTATCCTTAACAAATGAAAACGCTTTAAGAAATATATTTTTCACAAAAATTTTAATTCTGATTATTTATTTCTTTTTTAAAAGCATTGTGCTTATAGAGTCCAATAGAAGCCAGTGCTAAAGCCAACCCACCAACAACTAGTGCCAAAAGAACAAATATATCTTTTTTTGTTTGATTTTCCACTGGAGAAGCTAACTCGCTTGCGGATGCTTCCGCTGGAGAAATTATTGTGGCCGCCTCTGCCGTTTTTACAAACATCAAAGGTTCACTTTTGGCTGTTATTTTACCAGTATTATCAGTCACTGCCACATAAATTTGATGCTCCCCATTTTCAATATCTTTGTCCACTTCATATGACCAAGTTCCATCATCATTGGTTTTGACGGTTAAAATTATTGGGTCGCTATAAAGATAAATCGTTACAAAACTATTTGGAATACCCTTACCGCTAATCTTGAGTTTTTTTGTCCCATTTTCAGATTGAATCATCTCTACATTATTCACTTGATATAATTCTCTATTTATTTCTCCATTTTCTTTCGGACTTTCAAAAACCATCCTGTCGCTCTTATCTCTAGGAGAAGATTTTAACGGATTAAATCCATTTTTAACCTCATCTCCATCTAAAAATCCATCTCCATCCGAATCAGGATTGGCTGGACTGGTTCCGTAGCGATATTCATCATTATTATTTATTCCATCCCTATCAGGATCTGCCATTCCTCCGCAAATATTTTTATCCACACAAGCCTCAAATTTAAAATACTTCTTTTGCCATTCTTTATTTGATTCTACCGTATTTTGATTTCCTTGATTACTATTTAATGCTTCAGATTCAATAAGATTGGAATTCTCTCCAGCATTAAGAACAATCATCATTCTTTGACCGCCATCATACGAACCATAAATATTTTTAATTTTTGTCCGAATATAATACGAACCATTTGGTTGTTTTTTTGAATCAAAAGAATATTCCCAAACATTCCCTTCTATTTTTTTACCCAAACCAAGATATTTCGGAATATTGGAATCAGCTGAAACCAAATAAAACTCAACACTTTGAGCACTGGTTACTGTTCCTTGTATTTTAATTTGTTCACTTATCACTTCTCCTCCATTAATATTTAAAAAAATAAAAGAGGGTGTTATAGCAGAGTTTTGAGATGATGTGCCCTTATTGGTAGTTGCATTTCCTTCTGCTGAAGAGTTGGCGGTGCAAGTTCTTTGCAAATTAGGAATATTTGCATCATTGCAACCCACTGGAGCTCTGGAAATAATTTCTCTGTTTTGCGTTCCAGAAGAATTGCAAGAACCCCAATCACTTAAGGTATAAGCACAAACGCTCCCCTTATTCTCTGGAGAAACATATTTGCAGGATTGTCTTAAAACTGGGTCGGCAGAAGAGTAACAGCCCGAAGGAGTTTTGGAAGTAACTGACCTAGTCTGCTTCCCCGAAGAATCACAAGCACTCCAAGAACTATATGTGTAGCTACAGGCTTCTGGCTTGTTGGGTTCACTTTTATTTTCCTCACTAGAATTATTTTCAGCAACCACACTATCAGTACTACCAGCACTGGCATTCCCTGCTGTAGTACCATTGGCCGTGGAGCTTGTGTTGCTAGAAGTTCCTGTCGCACTTCCACTATTACCCTCCGCCTTAACTGAAACTTTTGACACGGCCACCAAACCGATTGAAAGTATTCCAAAAATTATTGCTAAAATTGCAAAGTGATGTGGGTGTTTTGGCATATTTTTTATTTTAAATATTTATGCTTTTACTATACCACAAAAAACCTGCGAATACTATTGAAATAGCAAAAAGAGGACACCTGAAATGTCCCCTTTCTGGATAGATTGTATTATTGCAGTCGGTCACATTTTCCATCTCCATTAGCATCAACAAAATTTCCTCCTCTATTTTGTCCTTTGCTCACACCTTGTCCATTCTTTCCACCCTGTCCCAATCCAAGCCCTTGGCGAATTTTGTTAGCTTCATCATTTTTTCCTTCTTCCATTAGTTTATGAGCTTCGGAAAAACGATTGAAATTGCCTTCGTTGATGACCGTTGTAACTCTTCCTTTTCCATTCATCAAATTTTTCCAAGCATTATAGTCATTATCGTTAAAAGCTTTTTCCATTTGTTCGTGTCTTTCAGGTGTATAATTTGGACCTTTTTGACTGGCATCTCCCCTATAAGCGAATACTCCCGTTGAATAGGCTGCCACTCCAGCAATCGCTAAGCCGAGAACTCCCAGCACAATCCCTTTTTTTAACATAATTTTTTCTTTATTAATTATTTTGCTAGCACAATATATAACGGATATCTTTAAAAAAGTTTTCACTTTGAATTTCCTCTCATTAATCCGCCTTGATTTCCACCGCCATTCATCATTTTACCATTTTGACCATTTCCCATTCCTTTGCCCACCCAAGGACGAATCTCAAATGCCTTGAAATTATTTTCCGTAATTTCTTCTCCAATTAATTTAACCATTTCATCTTTTGAGATATCAACTGAAGGTTTGATTAAAGTTTTTTCATCAATATCAATATTCCACTTTTTGTCATTCAAGTCTTTGATTTCTAATTTCCCATTTGAAATAGAAAGAATTGTTCCAGCCAAAAAACCTTTAGCTGGTTGCATCCATTGAGCCTCTTTGGTCACCGTCAAATGCTGGCTATAAAAAGGGACTTTCTTGGTTAATTTTGCATTAAGTCTACCGCCAAAACCAAAAATTGAAATAAATGCTCCAAAAACCGCAATGCCACCTAGGGTTATTAATAATATCTTAGCCCAACTATAGCGATATCCTGTTTCAGTTTTACGAATTTCAAAAAAAGTGGTTGCTAAAAAAATGACAATCAAGATTATCCAAAAATATGGAAGTATCGATAAAATATATGCAAATCTATTTTGATGCATAAAAAGATATAAATCCCAATCCAGATTACTCGCATTATCAAAGGCCACTATCAAAGAAACGGCTGTTAAGATTAGACCCGTTGCAAAAAGCAACCAAAGCCCGTATTTTTTCAACAAAAACTTCCATCTTGACTCTGGCACAAGATGCTGTTTTTCAATTTTTGTGATTGTCTCTTGAATTAAATTTTTCATAAAGTTAAAAACAATTAATATTTTGCTCCTTCATTTGTTTAACCAACATTTCTTTCCCCCGCCTAATCAATGTCGCCACTGTTCCCTTGGGTTTTTTTAGAATATCCATAATTTCCTCATATTCTTTTTCTTCAATAAACCGTAGCATCAAAACTTCCTTGTACACTAAAGGCATTTCCTGAATGCATTTTTTTATTTTTTCCACACAATCCTTATCCATCACTTCCTTTTCTATGTGAACACTGGCATTAATTATCTTCTCCCATTCAAAATCCTCCAAGGCATTTGTTTGAGGTCGCACGCTAGCCTTTCGAAAATAATCAACCACGTGATTATGCGTGATACGATAAGCCCAACTGGAAAATTTCAGAACTTCGTCATATTCATTCAACTTTTGATAAATTTTTATAAAAACTTCTTGAAGCAAATCCTCGATGTCATCCTTGGGAAGTTGAGAAATTCGACGAATATAGTGAAAAAGCGGTCCCTGATACCGTTCCATTAAAATCCCAAAGGCTTCAGGATTTTTTTTCGCTAATTCAATTACTTCCCAATCCGTATAACTTTTTTCTGTATCCATAATGACAATAGTATCATATATAGTACGTTGTATGCATTATTTGTTTTCATTACAAAAAAACAGGCATTGGGCCTGTTTACACGCTAGCTAGGAGGTGATTCGTGGGAGGAAACGAAATTTTGGCTAAGATTTGCTTTGTCAAAAGGACAAATTTTATTTTGTAACTCCCTCGAAATACTGCGAAGGTGGAAAATTATAATTTTTCTCCGCATTGTGGACAATCATAATTTAATGGCACTAATGAATTAGCATCGTTGTCAGTATGAATAATTGAATTTTCCAAATGCATAATACCGTGTGACTTACATTTTTCACACTCATAAGACAAATCGTTAGTAGTATTTAGTGGTGTAATATTTATGGGTTTTATCATTTTATTTTTTCTTTTAAAATTTACATATAATTAATAAAAAATTAATTCTCTATGGGATAAATATCTAAAGCCACTTCTTCATAAGGATGGACTTTCTTTACGGCTCTGATAACTTTTTCCAATATTACTCTTGGCACAATCACTTCAATTCTTTCCTCCTCCACTGCTTCATATTCTTCAGCTTTGCCAATCGTGGGATTTGATTTCTCATTACCACGGAAACGACCAATGCCACGTGTTGAAAAAGAGCAAAAATCGTAATTGCCAATTTTTCCAGCCCCAGCTTCACCCAGTGCCTTGCGAACTATGTCACAATACGCAATAGGCGTGAATATTACTAATTTTACGTTTTCGGTAGTCATATCTATAAGTCAAAATTTATAAAAACTATATTTTTTTATATCTTGCCCCTCTCTTGACTCCTATTCTTTCAATCAATTTCAAAGCCACCAAGCGAGACAGTGCCTGTTTTATGGTAGCCATTGGAATTGACTTATTGAGCAGTTTTTCAATTTCAGAAACACTCAATGTTTCAGTCTGAAATAATTGATAAATAGTAAGTTGTTTTTCTGAAAGTAATTTTTCAGGCTGGTCTTCTTCCATTATAGATTTGGCTCTTTTGATTTGTTCCAAAAGAGTATCCAGAAAAAAATTCAACCAACTGGTGATGTCCTCATTTTTTGTTTTGTGCTTGGATTGAGTTTTTCGCAAAGCCAAATAATAATCAATCTTTCTTTCCTCAATAATTTCATCCAATGAAACATACGGAACGTAAGTATAGCCAGTTTTAAGAAGAAGCAATGTTGTTAATGCCCTGGAAAGCCTGCCATTACCATCTCGAAAAGGATGGATTGCCAGAAACTCAAAAATAAAATTGGCAATGATGATAAGCGGATGAGTTTTTTTGCTTTCCATTTGTTCGGTAATCCAAAACAAAACATCATCCATTTCTTTTTTAGTCAAATACGGTTTAGTCGGTTCAAAGATAACTACCTCTGTGCCATCTTCTTTTCTCATAACCACTTTATTGTCTTCGGTCTTATAATTTCCCCTATGCCTTTTGTCCTTTTCAGAAAAGTTAAGCAAGATTTTATGGAAATGCAAAATCTGACCCTCAGTAATTTTAAGAGTTTTCCAGTTATCAAAAATTCGTCCCAATAAATCCGCATATCCCGCCACTTCTTCCGCATCTCTTCCTCTAGGGGGCGTTGATTTTAATCCTTGGATAAGTCTAGCCACTTCTTCATCGGACATCTTTGAGCCTTCAATACGAGTAGATGCACCCGTACTGGTAATAAGCACGCTTCGCTTCAATCTTCCCAATGTCTGCGGACTCAATCTTAAACTGCCTTTCCAGAGACCCTTAAATTCATCAATTTGAGTTATTTTTCCGAGGATTTCTTGGTTTAACATTGTCCTTTTGACAAATCTATTTTCCATATTGTTTTATTAGATATAACTTAACTATATCTAATTATAGCTAAATATATCTAATAGTCAAGTATTTTTTATATCATTTTTACCTTTTAATTGTAACATTTATGTTACATTTAGCGAACTAACTCACTATAGTTATGCATAAAATGGCTTATATCAGCCACAATAAATGTAACATTTTTTTATCTTATATTTTGACTATATTAGATTATATTTGATTATATAAGATTAAAGCCAGTTTTCTATATCCATATGTTTCGTGTGGGCTTCCTTAGCCTCGTCATCGCTTAAAATTCCGAGGTAATGCCTACTGGTGGTCTGGATATCCGAATGTCCTAGAAGCACTTGAATATGCCCAAGACTTACGCCTTTTTTCAACAAAATCGTAGCAAAACTGTGGCGGAGGGTATGGGCTGTGAAGTTTTTAGTCATCCCAGCTTTTTTACGATAGTTCCTGAAATTCCTCTGAGCATCATTCCTATTCCAGCGATTTGTTTTGCCCTCAGCCACAAAAATGAATTTTCCTTCATAGCCTCTTTTTTTAATATAGTCTTTGATGCACTTGAGAGATAAATCAGTAAAATATAATTTTCTTTGTTTATTCCCTTTTCCAATTATCATTGCTTCCTTTTTATCCCAATCGATGTCTTGCGGTTTTAAATTCAAAGCTTCGCTTATGCGACACCCAGTGGATATCAGGATTGAAACCAAAGCTCTGAACCTATGCCTTCTTATGCTCCTGCCCTTCAAAGAATTAAAGAATTTTTTTATTTCTTCTTCCGTGAGATAATCAACAGCCCTTTTTGGAATCTTGGGTCTTCTGATTTTTTCAGCATCCATAACTTCAAGATGCAATTCCTCCCTGCAGAACCTCATCAAATTTCTTATAATCGAAAAATTATGAGCCTTTGTTGTTTGCTTCAATTCTCGATTATTATATTCTTTCTTGAGAGTGGTTATATGCTCTTCATTTATTTTGCCAATATCCAAGTCTCCGAGAATATTAATTGTCCATTTCAAAGTCTTCCCATATTCATAAATGGAATGTGGACTCATTTCCCTCTCAACTTCACAGTAATCCAAATACAATTTTCCAGCTTCACTGAATCTTATTGAATTTTTCTTTTTAATAAAAAACATCGGATTGTTTGTCCGATGTTAGCTTGCTGTTAAATTAAGTCAAATTAGTTATGCACTGTTATCTTTTCGCAAAAACAATAACATCCTTAATTGTTTTGATATCTTTTTCTTCCAACATCTTAAGAAAGTCATCTAATTTTCTAAAGTCAATAATATCTAATAAAAAATATTCTGAAAAAGTAGTCTGTCCATTCACATAAGCATAATTAACTTCCATTTGAAAATTATCTTTTATTTCCTCTGATTCATTGACCGATAAAACATCAACTCCAGAAAGTTTTTCAAAAGAATTACAAACAACTAGAGGATAACTGATTGTTTGCAGAACATTAACAGTTTGACCACTCCTAGGAATTATCGATAAATTACCCTTGTTCTTATAATAAATCAAAGCGTTTAAATTCTGATTTATTGCTTTATGGAAAATTTCTCCACTTTCCTGATTATTGTTTTCCGAAGCAAATAATTTAGCTACCTTTTCAGTGCTTATATAGTGGTGCTTCTCTATACTTGTATTTTCTCTTGGGTCTTTAAGAGGAGTATCACTCATTATTCTTTTAATTGCCTTCTGCTTATCTATCGAATCAAACCAAAATACATTATGATTTTTAATATATTTACATTCTATAAAGAGCTTCACGTTTAAAGTTCCCAACCAGTTATTAGTTGCCCAAGCATTTATGTCAAAAACTTTTTCAGCAATTATATCAATCTCTCTTGGTTTATCAGTAAGATTATCAGTGTAATATGGACTAACAAGAACACTCCAACCACGCTCTCGCAAAAAATTTACTACCTGATAATGGAAATTGTTACCACTACGATTAATAATATCTTTAGCAATATCTAGTTTTTCTTTGTCATTCTTTTTCATAATTCCTTAATTTTCTTAATTCGCTCTTTATAATCAGGCATTGCTCTTTCCACTAAGTTCCAAAACTTTCGACTATGATTAAATTCTTTAAGATGACATAACTCGTGAACGATTATATAATCAGCAGATTTTTCTGGAAGCAGTGCAATTTTATAGTTATAATTCAAATTTCCTTTTTTGGAACAACTGCCCCATCTGGTCTTTTGATTTTTGATTGCAATCTTATTAAACTTGAATCCGTAAACCTTATTGAATTTATCAACTTTTTTCTGAGCCATCATCAATGCATCGTCTCGCAGTTTTAGATATTCCTTGTCGCTTCTTTTTGTGAACACAGGATTATGACTTCTCTTTTTCATTATCTTCAGTTTTTCCAAGACCCACTCTGCCTTTTGCAAAATGTAATTTTCTATTTTTATTGTATCCATTAATCCATTAGGAACTGTAACCACAAAACTTCCATCGCAATAGATTGCCAACCGAAGCCTCTTGGCTCTATTACTTTTCTTAACGAGATAATCAACTTTCTTATTTTGTAGCTTGATTTGTTTTTTCATTAGAATTTTCGCTGGATAACATCAATAATTCTGTTAAGATATTTGGCAAAATCATTAATTTTAACCTTATCTTTGTAATCTTTTAAAATAATCTTCGTTAATCTGCGTCTGATATCCTTAATAAATTCTTCTTTTTTGGAAGATTCTTGCCAACCAGCATCCAATGTTTCAGTTATTGATTCAACTATATCTTGGATAAATGGTTTTGTTTCCGCCCCTTCTATATTTTCAATGAATTCTTGTGATATAACGTAGATTCCATACTCTTGAAGATTATAGCCGAGCTTTTTCGCTTCATCTCGCTTATCAACCAAGTCTTCTCTTAATTTTTGCAATTCCTTTATCTTTTTATCCAAATCTATCTGATTATCTTCAAAATCTTTCTTAATTTTCATCAACCGCACACTAAATTTTTCATAAGTTGGATTAGTGTCTAAGTTTATAGAAATCTCGCTCTTAAGCATTTTTTCCAAGGCCCTAGCTTTGTCTTCATCTTCCATCTTTTCTAACTGTTTGAGTTGATACAAGTCTCCAATATTTATTTCTCTAAAAGTTCTTATGATTCCCTGCAAATCTACTTTTTCTTGAATAAGTTTTTTAATTTTTTCTCCATATTCTTCCATTCTGATTTCCTCTTCTGTTTGAGCCTTAAATTCCCTTGTATATGCCAAATTAAAACTAGCAAGCCACTCAACTTGTCTGACATATGGCTTCAAGAATGGGTCTGGGGAAATAATCTCAAACATCAACTTAATTTTTCCAAAAAGATTCTCAAATAATTTTTGCTTGTCCTTATTATCTGAAAATATTCGCAGACTTCTTCTCAGATTTTCCATTGAAGGGTCTTCAATGTTAATTCCAGAAAATATATCCAAGCACTCCGCTAATTTCTCTTGGAACTGTTCTTTGAGTCTATCAATATCAATTAAAGCCGAATTAACGACACTTTCATCAAAGTCTAAGGCTTTTTCCAAATTTCTCGTTATGCCATAGTAATCAATAACTTTCCCGCAACCTTTATTTGGATAAACCCTATTAGTTCTAGCGATAGCTTGAAGCAAGCTATGGTCTAGAAGTGGCTTATCTAAATACATCACTTGCTCAATTGGAGCATCAAATCCAGTCAAAAGCATATCGCAAACAATCAAAATCTTTGGCTCTTGATTTTTATCTTTGAAAGCTTCAATAAATTTCTTCCTTTCATCTTTTGTGGTATAGTGTTTTTTAATTTCATCTGCTTCCACATTTAAATCACCTGTCGAATAAATTATCTTCGACCAGCTTTCTGGAATAATTTTATCCAAAGCCATTTTATACATCAAACAAGTTTCCTTGTCATAGCAAACCACTTGAGCCTTGAAATTATTTGGAAGCACATAAATTTTATAGTGTTCCGCAATGTCCGTAGCCACTGATTCCACTCTCTTGGCTAATTTTACGATTGCCTCTTTTTTTCCATAAGTCTTTTTTAGCTCTTCCTTTTGTTTATCAGAAAGTCCCTTGGTTAATTCATCAAACTGTTTATCCAACTCTTCTTCGTTTATAAAATACTTAGAAAGGCGAGTCTCAAAATACACTGGCAAAGTCGCTCCGTCATCAATGGCTTGTTGAATTGAATAATAATCAAGATATCTTTCGCCTTCTTCTCCAAAATTGCGATGAGTATTCAATGTTGTCCTATCAATTGGCGTTCCAGTAAAACCAAACCAAAAAGCATTTTTCAAAGATGAACGAGCATTGATTCCTGAAATTCCTTCGTTGGTTCTATGAGCTTCATCAGTCAAAACAATAATGTTACTATTTTCATTTTCGATATTCTTTCCAAGCTCTGAAAACTTTTGAATAGTAGTTATAAATATTCCTCTTTCATCACTCATTATTTTTTCCTCCAATACCTTTCTTGATGTAACCCTGATAACATTCTTGCCACCGCAGGCGGTAAATGTATCGTGTATCTGGTCATCCAAATCAATGCGGTCAACCAATATAAAGACCTTGGGATTCTTTAAATTTTTTGCGTATCTCAATTTCCAAGCCGTAAAAAACATTGTCATTGATTTTCCAGACCCTTGTGTGTGCCAAATTAATCCTTTCTTGCTTTCATTTTTAGCAACTCTTTCCAAGATTTTATTGGAAGCTCTATATTGTTGATAGCGACATATTTTCTTAATCGTTTTCCCTTCTTCTTTTTCAAAAATGATAAAATTCTGAATAATATCCAGTAATTGTTCTTTATTAAAAAGATTCCAAAGCGTTAATTCCAAGTTACCTTCAAATTTACTTTTATTCTCTTCATCTTTCCATTGGAAGAAATATTGAATTTGAGAATGGGTGGATGCATATCTAGTTCCATTTTCAGTTCCATCAGTCACCACATTAAAACAATTGGGTATAAAAAGTTTTGGAGCAACATTTTCATATCGCTTAATTTGCCCAACTGCGTTTTCCCAGCTAACTGTGATAGAAGCCGTGGGACTTTTAGCTTCAATATCAACCACAGGGATACCATTAAGAAAAACCAGCACATCTGGTCTGATATTTTCCGAATTACCTTCAAAATAAAATTGATTAGTAATAATGAAACGATTATTGTCTATATTTTCAAAATCTATTGCTTTATAATTCGTTTTCTTGCCAGTGGTTGGGTCTTTGTAGTTGATGCCGTTTCGCAAAGCATACAAAAACTCTTCATTATTATCTATTTTCTTGAGTTCCTTGGTCAGAAGCTGGACAAGATTATCGTCCTCAATACCATTGAGTTTTTTAATTGACTCTTGAAGAAGCGGGGTTATCAGATACTCATTTTCAAACTCCCTAAATTTGGCAAATTCTTCAGGCTTGATGTATTCATATTTCAAATCATTCTTGAAGTATTTGATTATGTGATTCTCGATTGTGTATTGTTCATTGAATTTCATAATATTATAATGCTTTATTTAAATAATTTACAAGAAGCCCTGCTTGATATACTAAAAATTCATTTTCCTCTTCTCCTAATTCACCATCATTATGCTTACTGTTATCATTAAAATACTGATCTAAATATCCAAATATTTGGGCGATGATATTTCTAATTTGAGAATCAGTATTCTTTTCTTTTAATAATTTACCTACTTCTAATTTATTATCTCCAAATCCTTTATTATTGTTTAATTTATACCTTAAAAATTCTTCCAACATTCTCCTTATGCTTTCCGCAGATTTAATCCAGTTTTTATTTTGATAAAATTTTAATGCTTCTACAAAATGGGAGTCACTTTTTTCATCCAATGAATTTAAAGTCTTATTGACCAATTTTTCATCCAGCATTTCCTCTCCACGAGGATAGAAAATAATATCACCATCTTTATCTTGTCCGATAGACAAGTTAACATTGGAAAAATGCAATGCCTCTTTAGTTTTTTTTAATAAAATTTCTTTACTATACATTGTTTCGTGACTATACCCAATAAGATGATGAATCTTTAATGAAAAAATAACCTCCAACAATTCATAAAACTTCTGTTCATTATCTTCAGAATTTAATTTACCAATAATATGCTTCCCCGATTTTCCACTTCCATATTCAGAATATCTGAATTGTTCTGGCATTCCATAGTAGTTACAAAAGACTTCAATACTCTCATCTGGAACGTGACTATCAATATCACTAAAGACATTAAGAATTCTTGTCTTAAATTTCCTGAATTCATCTTCATAATCCATCTCTGTTTGGATATTCCATCTTTTATTAAATTTTTCCATTTTATCTTTAAGGTTCATATTTTATTATAATAAAATACTAATTGCTGGTTATTTTAAATAATTCACTAATTTATTTATATTATCTCCTATTTTTGAATAATCTGCTGTTAATACTGTAATTAACCCCAAGACAACTGCTATAAATGCCGATATTATCTTGTGCCTTTGCACCATTTTTTTAACACTTAATAATACTTTCCATACTAGCCAAAAAGGATTCACATAATTCCAATGATTACCCTCGTTTTTATTTTCTAAATACTTCTCATATTTTTTATAATAATTTTCAAAATTATCCAAAATCTCAACTGAAATATAAGACCATTTAGCTATGTGTTCTTCTAACGCATATCTTTGCCTGTAAATGGCATCCCCGTCTTCTGGTATTTTTAACTTAATTATTTTCTCTGTATTTAATTTTAATAATATCTTTCTTTCATCTTCTCCCCCTACAATTCCAGCACCGACAACCTGGTCATTAAAATTAAACTCTATCAAATTTGGATTTGAGCTAATTTTTCTTTCATCTGCAATACTTTTTAATACATCGGCAATTTTTTCTTCTGGAGTCATATTATTTATCTCAATAAATCTTGCATCAGTCCCTTTTTAAGAATTTCGAGTTTAGATTTTATTGACTTGTAAATATTAATTTTTTCATCCACTTTTAATAGAATATTAGATATTTTTTTCTGTTCATCAATGCCTGGTAATGAAATATCGAAATCTCGTATTTCCTCAAGGTGTAAATTTGTAACTGAACCTTGCTTACTCCTCTGCTTTGCCTGATTCAAAACTAAATCCGAACCAATCATCTTACTTAAAAAAACAGGGGTTATCATTTCTTTTTTTGGTTTTATCAGGCATAAACTAACAAATATACTAAACTCTCTATCCCAGTCCACAATTTTAACTATTCCAATTGTTCCGTTTTTTGAAAGTAGCACATCTCCTTTTTCTGGATTACAACGCTTCATTAGCTCTTCGTGCTCCTCTTTTGAAATATATTTTACATCATCCCAGTCAATTAATTTGTTTTGAATATCAGTCACCCGTAAAAAAGGAATGCCTTCGCTAATATATTTTGGTGTCTTATGCGTTCCATCAGTAATTTTAATGCAAATCTCATTCAATTTAAACACTTTCCAATCTTCTGGAATTAGCCCTACCCTAGATTTTTTGAATTTTTTGTGTCCGATTCCTTTCGTTAATAATTCCTGCATTAATCCGCTCTTTAGCTTTTCTGTTTTTTTAATAACATTGCCTGTTGCCTTAATATTCCCATCAATTTTTGACAAAATTTCAGCAATTTCCTTTTGTTTTTCAAGAGAAGGAAATCCAATTGGTATTGATTGAATTATTGGTAGCCTCAAAGACCTGACTGTACTGCCAACAGATTTTTTTAAAAATAAATTTCTTTTTGCAAATAAATAATAAAATAAATAGATACCATTAATTTTTTTGACGTCTGGAACAATTGAATATGCACGCTGATGTAAATCAAATTTTCCCTTAAAATATTTTGGTACAAATTCTGCTCCTTCGCCTGGCAAAATAATAGATTCTGTATCAAATATAAATTTGGAACTTTTTTTAACTAATGCTGACCTATCAAAAAATGGATATTCGCCATCAAAAACAGCATCCTGTGTATTAGACTTTCCGTTTTTAATCTCTGCAATATCTCCAAGATTCTTAATCTCCCAAGATACTTTTTTTTGCTTAATCTCAATCATTTTTTGTTAAAATTAAAATATCCCTATATTTCCAGTTTTTCATCCAGCTACTGTAAAAAATATCGCCAACAAAACTTAAAACAAATAAACTAAATGGCAATAGCAAAACAACAATTGCAAAATTTTCATTAAAGTAATGGCGAGAGATAAACCGCAAATTATCTAACAAACCAACACCGCTCAATATCTCTAATGAGATAAATAGTCCAGCTATAAGCGTAAATCCGTAAAAAGACCATAATTGAAAGTTCATAATAAACAGGGAAAAGAAATTTGCTCTTAATTTAAACAAGTTCTTTTCATTTTTTCGATTAATGCTTCTAGGGCAAACACCAAAAACCTCAGTATATTTTTCATTTGTTTTAGGCATATATAAATACCAAAACAACTCTCCAAATGACAGCCCTTCTTTGGATATAATAAACTTTCCATTTTCACATTCTTCAGCAAATCCACGTTGAACAAGATTCTTTAAAACTTCTTCAACTCCTGCATTTATAATTTCATTTTGTGATAAATAAACATCCCTTAGTCTATCTGCTCTTTTTTCAATCTCGTCAGGTTTTTTAATAATAGTTAACGTATTTCTTTCATAATAATCCGTAAAAGCATTTTCTAATTCTTTATTTATTTCATCCTCGGATTTTTCTCTATATTTTTTTACTTCTGCCTCACAGTTCTCATAGTGCTTTATCACTTCCTTGCGATACCATTCATATTTATTCAAAAAATCATCCACCAAAAGCGGACTACCTAAATGCTTATGAAATCCGTATGTCCAAAACAATATCTTTTTTTCACACTCCCAAGTTGGAAAGTTTGCAGTATATCTACCTTCTTTATTTTTTGAATCTATCAATATCTTGAATTGTGCATCAAATTGCTTATTGAGTTTTTTCAAAACCAGCCAATACTCTAACTTCTTAAATATATTTAATTTTATTGATGGAAGATTCATTTTAATAATTCAGCTTTTTAATATAACTTCCCACTTCTTTATCTATTTTCTCTTTTTGTTTTTCTAGCTCTTGCAACTCTTTCCATACTTCAGCAACATTAACACTCTCTTCATCTTCACCATTTTCAATATATCGCCTAACATTAAGATTGAAATCATTTTCTTCAAGCTCTTTTATATCAACCACCTTTGCGTACTTTTCAATATTCTTATATCCATCAAACGCCTGGACTATCTTATCAATATCCTGCTCTCTTAAAGTATTTTGATTTTTACCTTCCAAATAATCTTTTTCCGCATCAATAAATAATATTTTATTCTTATGCTCCTCTGATTTATTATTATTCAAAATTAAAATACAAACTGAGATGCCAACTCCATAAAATAATTTCGGTGGCATAGCTATAATCGCCTCAATAATATCTTTTTCAATGATTTGCTTCCTAATCCTTCCTTCTGCACCGCCTCTAAATAAAATTCCGTGTGGAAGCACAACCCCAGCTTTTCCATTTTGATTAAGTGATGCAATCATATGAAGCACAAAAGCATAATCCGCATTTTTTGTTGGTGGCATATCAAATCCATTCCTTCTTCCATATTTATCCGCTTCAAAAGATTCAAATGCCCATTCTTTGATTGAGTACGGAGGATTCGCTACCACTATGTCAAAGGTCTTTAAATTTCCAAGCTCATCTCTAAATAATGGCTCTTTCAATGTATCTTCTCTCCTAATATCCGCTCCGTCTAGTCCGTGCAAGAACATATTTATTTTCGCAATGGCATATGTTCCAATATTTAATTCTTGTCCATAAAGGTAGAGCTTCTTTGTTGCTTCTTCATTATATTTTTGTTTAACGTAATGATAAGCCTCTAATAAAAAACCTCCACTGCCACAGGTTGGGTCATAAATATGGTCTTTTTCGTGAGGTTTAAGAATATTTATAATTACTCTTTCCACTTCTCTTGGAGTGAAGAATTCTCCTCCTTTTTTCCCAGCATCGGCTGCAAATTGCTTAATTAAATATTCATAAGCGTCTCCCAAAATATCCGAATTCACATAAGTGTCTCCAAAATTGTAATGAGAGAAATGATTGATAAGTTTTTGAAGCACGTCATTTGGGAATCTGTCCGAATCCGCAAAGTTAAGGTCATCAAAAATCTTGTCCAGTTTCGGACTATTGGCATTGGTCAGTTTATCAAAAACCTTGTCCAGTTTGACGCCAATTTCCTGCGAAGCATTTTGAACAACTTCCCACTTTGCATCTTCAGGAAGCTGGAAACGATGAAACGGCTCTTCTTCAGCTCCCGCGTCTTTATACTCCTTCAAAAACGCTTCGTGCTCTTCAGCCCAAACGTCATTTATCCGTTTATAAAAAAGCAGACCGAATATGTATTTTTTGTAGTCGCTAGAATCAATTTTACCCCGAAGAATATCGGCACTCTTCCAAAGAAATTGCTCTAATTCTGGAAGTGTTATTTTTTCCATATTTTATAATATTTATATGACCTTATAATAACCCTAATCACCCAAAAAGTAAAGAAAAATAGCCCCAATTTAGCCCAAATTTAGCCTGTGTGCGTTTTTTCTGGCAGATTGGATAAACTGTACCAACTCCACAAAAAAACCAGAGTTTTTGGCTCTGGTTTCATTAGATTTTTAATTATTCCTCTTCCTTATTATCTACATACTTAACCCTAGTCGCATCTGATTCATTCAGGGCTTCCATAAATAAAGAGTTCGCATTTTCATCTACTATTTTTCTTAATTCATTCAAGATTTCAACCATCGCCAATGTGTCCAGTTCGCAGTATTTCAGTAAGTCATCGTAAATTTCCTTTTTTCTTTTTTCCGTAGCTTTGTCGCCAACCATTTCATACCAGCTGTTTGAAGCCGTCATCCCTTCGTGGATATTTAACTCAGCATAGGAAAGACTGGGCACCAATACTGGCAAAACCTTTTTCAGTGATGCACTGCCAAGAAAATCTTTGTGAATATACAATCCTTTTTTGAAAACTGTCATCAAATCATACATTCTTTCATTAACGTCTCTAAAAAATTCCCTATATTCTTCCGCTCTTTCTCCCATATCCCTGTTACATCCCTGTTCAAATCCCATATTCCAAGCAATGACAGTTCCCTCTTTTCCAATCAGTTTTTTTAATGACTCTGATAATTCTCTAGTGGGGTCAGTCAGATTTTTTGCCAGATAAGCATAATGCTCGAGTTCTGAATCAGCTGATTTTTGAATATGCAAAGAATATTGAAAAACAATATTTTGATAAGGTCTATATCCGTCAAAAATAGGCACTGGCAAAGAATAGGTTTCATAATCCAAAAAGTAGATTGGATATTTTATTTGTTCCAGTTCGTCTTTTATTCCTTCCTTATCAATGGTAACCACATCATATTTCATTGCGTGAAAGTGCTTGCTGAAACTTTCCGTGATATACTCTTGCGGAATATCTTCAATTTTAATAATTCCGTCATCCAAAAGTTTATTCATCGTTTTCTCTGAAAGCTTCCCAATAATCGAATAAATTGATTTTGGAGGAATGCCCTGCATACAATAATTCTTGAACATACATTCGTAAGGATTCTTGCACTGCTTCACTGGTCTGACATTGGGTTCCGTTTTGTCTTTCAACACTTTGGATAAAACGGCTATTTCTTCTTTTGTGTCTTGAGTCAATTTATTGACCTCATTTGTGATGTCTTCAATCTTGAATAAATCCTTAACGTTAATTTCTCCTTTTTTAGTATATTCATTATTGATATGCATCAAATTCAACTTACCAATTTTGTAGCCAGCTTTTTCAAAAACAAATTTCTGAAAGGACAAATCGTATTCGTGGATTTTCTTTTCTTGGGTCGAACTTTTTACTTCAAAAATATCCCAAGCCTCATTATCTTTATCGTAATAAATGATATCCGCTCTGCAATGCAATTCACCGCTAATAATAGTCGGTTGAAAAATAACACCGCCTTCTTTCATCAGTTCTCTGGTATTTGGCTCGCCATTGGCAATTCTGCCCTCAGGAAAAAGCATATAGGCATATTTTTCCACCTCATATCCTTCTTCCATAACTTCAGTGAGGGAACTTTTAATTTCTTCCGAAATCAAATCTGGCCTGTGCTTATTCAGCCAACCCAGTTTGAGGCATTGCAAGTATCTGATATAGTCCGATTTGGTAATCATTATTTTGTAACTTCTTTGATAAAATTTATAAACTTCTCTTTTATGGTTTCAATTTCTTTTTGTCCAGTTTCAGTACTTAAATCAAAATGAAGTTCGCTTTGTTTGAAATTAACTCCGTCTCGAGCATCAATGCCATTTATCTTTTTCAGCTCATCAATAAAAGCATAGACTTTTTCTTGAGAAACTTTTTCTTTTTGGTATAAGACATAGTCGAGTCCGAAGATTAGTATCCCTTTAGATTCTAGGCGATATGGGGTTATTTCGCCACCTGTTGTATTTAGCTTGCAACTTACCACTCCATTGTTTCCAGTTCCATAAACCACCTTACTGGAATTCTGATAAGAAAAATTCAATAAATTTTCCACCGCGGAATATGTTTTGGCATTAGTTATTTCTCTGGCTTCTTTGAGGAAATCTTCTTTAGTCCATTTTCTTCTTTGTCCGCCAGTTGAGGCACCTTTGATATTTTTCTTAACTTCCACTCCGAATATCTTGGGAATCATTATTTCATACTCATTGAATTTGTAATATTCCAACTGCACCGCATAAATATCAAACTGGCTGTTTTGATTGACATAGATAATCAAATCTTTGAGTCTTTCATCCATTGAATCCATTAAAATTACAAACTTAATGTTTCCGTCTCTCAGCTTGGAACTGACATTTTCCAAAAGCATTTGATAATTTTCTTGTTCTATAGCAAAAAAACTTTTTACCTTTTCCTCAAAAGACATCTTAAATTTTGCTTGGACTTCTTTATCCACTCTGTTTAGGAATTCATTGAAGTCATTCAGGTGTTTCCACATTGAAGCTCCGTAATCCAAGGCTTGAGCTACCACCGTTCTCTTATCAGGATTTTTATATAGTTTGGTTTCTACGATATATAAGTCTCCGTCTTTGTCTATTGCCAAAGCATCAATCGGTCCAGATTCGGTTGGAAACTCTCTGCAGATTACCAATAACTTTTTATCTTCCGCTATTTCATAAACTGGAATTGATTCTGGATTCTCGTGGATATAATTTTGGAGATAATCCTCCTTTTCAAAACTGGCTTTATCCAGTTTTTGGGCTGTTTGCCCCTTTTTTGAGATTATTAGGCTCATAACTTTAGTCGGTTTTATTTAATTAAAAATTTATCTCTCTTCAAAAACTTCCGCTTCGCAAGTTCCATCAGAAGGACTTATTTCTAAATAGTATTGCCCTGGACTTTTTCTCGCCATCGTTTCACCTGAATCAGCTTTGTTGAGCATAACCTCTGGAAAGCCACCGTTTTTGTCCAATGATTCTCCCTCTTTAACAATATAAATTGCACAAAATTGTATCGGTCCAGTAGATGTATAAGAATAAACTATTTTTTGCTTTCCGCTCTTAAGCGTAAATGTATCGCTTTGTTTTTTTGTTGTCGATTGTTGCTTGATTACACTAATCCACTCCTTTGGTTTATTAACTTGCTCTTGAGCCTTCTCCTTTACAACCGCCTCCGATACATTACTACCATTCAACGGCATATTACTATTATTTTTGCCACCTGCTACGCTATATATAATTCCAATAACAATCAAAATTAGAATGCCAGTTAATATTTTGTGTGTTGCAAACCAATTTCTTAGGTCTGATTGACAATGCTTGCACACTTTAGCACTAGTAAGAATTTCTTCCCCACACTTGGGACACTTTTTAGTTTTTTCCGTTGATTGTGTTTCCATTTTTTTAGTCGGTTTTATTTAATTAAAAAACACCAGTTTATATTTGCTGGCGTTATTCATAAAGCTCCCCGCCAGTGGCATCCTTGCGGACACCCATACTCGTTTCCAAGTACGACCGACTAAAGTTCAAGACGGAGAGCTTCCTGCACTCTAGTCGGTTTTTATACCATACCTTATGGGTTTTATTCATAAGGGTTAGGCATTTAATTGTTGATTTTATTATTGCTTATTTCTCGCCAAAAATCAACTCTCCGTCTCGTCTCTCCGCCTTGTGCCTTAGTCGGTTTCCTTTATTTAATTTATCCTTATTTTCCCCACCTCCTTTCTGAGCCTGTTTTTGGCTATATGCAAATATCTGCCAGTGGTTTCAATATTTTTATGATTGCAGAGCACCTGTATCGTTTTTATATCCACTCCTTTTTCCAAAAGTCTCACACAAAATCCGTGTCTCATTGAATGCACTGAAACCTTTTTCTCAATTTCAGCTTTTTTAATGTAATCCTGAAACAATAATCCTACTCGCCTATTGGTAATTCTTTTTTTGTAACTGCTAATCAATAACGCTTCATCCGCTTTTTTGTTTTTAATAAAATCTCTAAGCATCCCATCCAGATTTGAATTTATAGGAAGCGTCTGCTCAATGTTTCCCTTGCGAATTACTCTGATGGTTTTTTCTTTCGTGTTTATATCTCCAACATTAAGATTCGTAAGTTCCGAGAGCCGTATTCCAGTTTCTGCCAGAAGCAAAACCATAATTTCATTCCTTTTTGCATATTTGTTTTTTTCTTTTTTGATTTCCTTTAAAATCTTTCTGATTTCCCAATCTGTAATATATGTTGGCTCTTTGGTTTGCACTTTTAGAATAGGAATATTTCTAGTGGGATTTTCTTTGATTAAGTTTTCATTTTCCAAGTATTCAAAAAATCCCCTAAGAGTTGTTTGCTTTAATCTTCTGGTGATTGGTTGATTATTTTTTTCCGATAAAGAAAAAAGGAAGCTTCGAACCTGCTCCCTTTTAACCGCTCTAATTGAAAACTTACTCCTGCCTAAAAACTTCCAAAACTCAATCAAATTGTCGCTGTAAACTTTTATCGTATTTGCCGATAAATTTCTCTCGCTTAGAAAATTTATATATTGCCTAATATGTTCCATCTATTTCTCTTAACTCTTACGTCAATGGACACATTAGCTCTTTGTGCTATTTCATCAAGTACCGAGTTATCCACTCCTCATTTTTGAGCTCTTTTGGCAATCTATGTGGCTCAATGGCTATCAATCTGTCATTGTCATTGGCTACTTTGAATATTCCTTTCTTTTCTATCAGATAAAAATTATCCATATCGTAAAACATCTTAATTTTCTTTTCTTTTTCTCCAATAAAAGCTTTTATTCCAATTTCATCTACCAATTTAAACATCAGCATTTCTTTTACCTCTTCAGTGTGTTTACCCCTGAAGCCCTCAAAACTCACCGCTCTTTCTTCTTCCGAAAAAAAGTAATCCATTTCAAAGACTGCGTTTCCGCTTTGGTCAGTCAGATAATATTTACCATCTTTAACTTCTGAAATATAATGTCTTACCACTTGGCAATTTTTCTTAACATTCCGCAGATTTTGCAAAAACTTTTCTTTCCTAATTGGCTCTAAAAACTCAATAATAATTTTCATAATCTAAATTCTTAATATTTAATGGATACTAAACAGTAATTAGACGAAGTTCTACATAATTGCCACTTTATATAACAGATAAACTACAAAGGCAGAGAATCCGTATATAAAGATATAGGCTAAAATAATGTATTTCATATAATCATATTTTGTCTCCACTCTTCCAAGTCTTTAAGCGTGGGGACTTTTTGTTTAGTATTTACTGGCTCTGGCTTCTTTACTATTACCTCTTTCTTCTTAGCTCTTAACTGTTCTTCGAATTCTTCAAACTTTTGAGAGTCTGTGATAACAACTCCTATTACTGGCTTCTTCGTCATCGCCACTTGCATCAGAGCCATAGACAAAGCCATTGCGTGGTCTGAAAATTGTGAGCTTGGATGGTCAAATCTATATCCATAACTTTTCTGCTCAAGATTCAAGGACAATAATTCTCTTTCCAATTCTTTATGCGGAAAGAATTTAATCAGTCCGTTGTGAATGAAATAATATAAGTTACGACTTAATTTCTCCACGTTTGAACCAGTGAAAGTAAACTCTTCTATTCGACAATGCCGTTTTAGCCGTTCTATCGTCCCTTTTAAGTTCCAAGGGTCAACGATTATCTTTAGATTAGGAAAATTCTGTGAACTTAAGATAATATCTTCTTCTATATCCGCAATCTTAACTGGGTCTGCTTTATTTCCAGCCCAAGTCTTAATTGAATCAATAATAACCATTCCGTCTTTTTCTTGATGCAAAATTACCGCCACACTTTTGTCTTTTACTAATCCAAGGTCGCATCCGTAAAAATATCGATTGCCTTTTTCTCCTTGATATTTTGGTTTCATAAATTCATCCCTGCACTGCATCACGTCTTCTCTGGTAAAAAAAGAATTTTCTCCCGCACAAAATTTATTTTCCCAGTACCTCTGGTATACAGCTGGAGGAAGTTCTCGTCTTCTTTCTTCTAGAAATTCTTTTGTAATCCAACTAACCTCAGGAACGTGTGACCAATGAAAATACATTTTTGGATTTTCTTTATTTAGTCCTTTTTCGTAAAGTTGGTATAAAATTGAGTTAGTATCAGCACCAGCGTAAGTTACACAAAAGCGGAGTGGTTGTTTTCTCGTTGGTGAGAATTGTAAGGCATCTAATAAATCTCTGTCTTTCTGATTCCAAATTTCGTCCCCTATAACACAGGTTGGATTTAATCCGTGTGCCGAAAAACTGTCTGAACTTAAGACCTTATAAATATTTCCCGTTGACGGAACAACAATGCTGTCCCGATAAAGTTTTACACTGCCCAACAATATAGGATTTCTTTCGATTGCCTTTCTTGTTTTGTTCCAGATAATGGAAGCTTGTTCTTTATCTGATGCAATTGAATAAATTTCATTTGGCTCTCCAAAGATTGGGTCACAAAAAAGCATATACAAAGCCACCCCAGATGCGAGACTGCTCTTGCCTGATTTTTTAATCATTCCTACCAGAGCATCGTTATATTTTCTAAGTCCATTTTTATCTTTTGTTTGAAATATGTCATTCAATATTTTTCTTTGAACAGGCTCTAATACAATAGGTTTGTTATTTTCTAAAAAATATTGTTCCTCCAAAAATACGCATATATCATTTTGATATTCAATCAACTTCTCAGTCGTTATTGGTTGTATCTTCATCTTCAGTATTTATTATTCGTGCAGTCTTATTGTTTATAGGCTTGGCTTTTTGCAATGCTTCCGCAAAACAAAAACTTTGCACATTTGTTAAGTTTAATCTCGCTCTTGCCTGCGGTCCTATCCCTAAAGCATCCGCTTGCTTTAGCACCAGTCGCTCATAATTCGTTTTTATGGCTAGTATAGGCTGGATATCTAGCCCTTGCGTATTAACCTGAAACGGACCAACGTTGGCTATCCAACGCTCAATAATTATCAGAAAACAGAAGTTTTTTACAAATCTATCCACTATAAATTTATCAATAGAATGAATATAATTCAGCTCTGTTATTTCAGAATAAATTTCTTCCTGTAATTCCAATATGGCTCTGCAATGTTTTTGGTCTTTCTGAAACTGCTCGCACTCAGAAGAAAAGATGCATTGATTGCAACTTGGCACTGGTGCAACATTAGTCCTAAAAAATTCAAATGCTCCGTGCTTTCTTTGGACTTGCAGATTTTTTTTAACAGTTTCTATCCCTTCTTCACTGAAGTTATAACCTGCAGTTTTCTTTTTTCCATTATTTCTAATCATTTTTCTGTTTTTGTTTTAAATATGCGGAGCATATCACGCATAATTTATCCCCATTACTCTTTCCTTTAACTTTTCCCAGTGCTTCTGTTATAACCTTTTCTTGCTCTTTTCCTACCGCAAAATTTAGCACTGTTGGAATTTCTCTATCAGCATCTTCCGCTTCTTTTTTAATCTTATCCATAAATTCTTTCGTCACTTGAGTCAATGCCAACTTATTTTTCAAATCCAAAAATGAATAACCCAACTTACTGGATAAATCTTCAAGCGAATATGTCTTGTTAAGTTCTGAGATTAAACCTGCCAATTTCAATGGATTCATTTCCCCACGTTTTGAATTTAACGATACAGTTAATATCTTCTGAAGCTCTTCGCTCTTTGGTTGAAATATCACAATAGGAATTTTTTTAAATCCCGCCATTAGACCGCATTTCCATCTATGAAATCCGTCTATAATTTCAAATTTGTTATTAACTACTACTGGTTGACCTATCCAGCCATATTCTTTAAAATCCGCCACCAAATTTTCCATTTGTTCATCAGACATAATATTTGGATTATATGAATTTGGTTTTATTTTATTAGGGTCTACCATCTCAATCTTTGAATATACTTTTTCTTTTGTCATAATTTTATTTTGTCGAAATTAAATATTCTGTGTTATCCTCTTGCCTACGACCATTCTTACAATTCTTAGTTTTGGTAATATTGTTTACTGTCCAATTATGGTCAAGATATTTTAGTGTTGCAGGTCTAAATTTTTGAACGACTTCCAATAATTCCTCACCTTTAATTCCTTTGTCTCTTGAACAACCCATACTTATAACCCACTTCGGTATCCCTTCTGAAAGAGCAAACATTTTCTCAAAATTTTTCAATGCATCATTTCCGTTAAACGCCCCGTCATCAATTTTTAATTTTTTATTTCCTTCAAAGATTTTATCTATAACCGAATAAATTTCCGAGTATTTCGCAAGGCAGCAATCATAGGGAGAATCGTAATAAGCAACATCTATTTTTCTTTTCTCATCCTTCATTTTCTTTAAAAAATCGAAGCAATCCATTTGATGAAATTCATTCTGATGCGGACTTCTATATATGGCATTATTTATTTGCTCCTTGATTTCCAATAAAACTGGCAATGGATGAGCTATCATTTTTTCCACTTTTTTTGCTCTTGATTCACTGGATTTCTCCAAAAGCTCAATTGTCTTTCCCTCAGTTATTAATTTTTGGTCTTCACTATGCCCAAATTGTCCAAATTGTCTTTGAGACATTATGTATTTATAAAGACTCAATTCTAAAAGTTTATTTAATGGATATTGCTTTAATTTAATATTTGCCAAAGCCAAATCCAAAAAATTTGCCACTTCAGGAGTAAAATATTTACCAAAATTTTTACTGACAAAATCATCCTTTTCTTTATTTGGTAAAAATAACGAATAAATATCTTCGTCACTCAAAAGCAAAGAATTATTAACGATAAGACTTTCAGCCACTATTCCAGCCCTATATGCAATATCTGAAGAAATCACTTGCTTGTTCTGCCATAAACACGCCAAACTTACGCTACATCCACCTGCAAAAACATCCGCCACTATATTTCCAGTTAATTCTGGTAATATATGTTTTACTAAAGCCCTTTTCCCACCTAAATAGCTTGGAATCCCCTCAAAGATTTTATTTGGTATCATCTTTTTGTTCTTCGTTTTTATCCTTTTCCTCTAATTTTTCGACCAGATATTCGCAGGCTATTGCAATGGCTCTTGATTTTGAAAACCCAAGCACTTTTTTAGCTTTTTTAATAGCTTCCAATTCCTTTTCATTAAATGCATCCGAAATTTGCATTTTTTTAGAATCTGAATCAAGCTCTTTAATTATTTTTTCAATTTCGTTTTTCATACTTTTTGTTTTAATTATTTATTTTTCTCTTACCTTACGCTATTTTCTCTTAACTTGTAGTGGCATTTTTTTATTTATTTTATACAAACGCCATCTAATTTTGATATTCTACTTGAATGCCTTTTATACCTTTTCAAAATTTCAGCTCGTTTCTTTTTCGCTTTTTTAATGGGTACCGCCAAAACTACTAAACCAACACCCCTTCTCCAGCACGCTTCTTTATATTTTGAAATAGGCACTGATAAATCTTTTTTTGCTCTTTTTAGACATAACAACTCCTGCTTTAATGCCTCACTTGGATTATCATATTCTCCTAGTGCAACTACTCGCTGTTTTACCTTTCCATTTTTACGATAACTTTCCACCGCTTGATATCGAACAGATTCTTTTCCATTTTTCAGTTTTTTGGTTCTTTTTCTGATGAACATAATTTTGTTATTTATCCCCTTATTTTTTGACCACTGGTATACTGATACTCATTTTCCATTTCATTTCTGAGAGACGCGGAGGATTTAATAAAAAATGCCTCCGGATTGATTTTAGATTTACTCTGAAACTGGGTTTTTACCAATCTATTTTTAATCTCATCTTTTTCCTTTTCGGTTTTCTTGTTCCAATTCTGAAAAGCAGAGAACTCTGAATTGGTTAATCCTAATTTTGGCAGTTTATATTTTGTACCTATTCTTTGTCTTACGCTTTTTTCCATCCCACATTTTTCTTCATCAGGAAGACTCACTCTTAAATATGCCTCTGAATCCAATGTGCAGATATTACTATTGCATTTCTGAAATCTTGGACACGCTTTCATTGCATCGTTCATATTTTTTCTGAAATTAAATTTTTATTTTGACTCTTAACTAAAAATTATATAGAAGCTGAAGCGAAGCTTCTGCTCTTATATTTATATAAGATTCTCTGTTATAGTCTCTGTTGTATTCTCTGTTATGGGTCTCTACTATTCAGCAACATCGGTATTATCATTTGGGCAACAGCGGTCTTCACCTTTGGTCAAAACCGATTCCTCATTTTCGAAAAGCAGAATCAAATCTTTCCTAATATTTTCCAACATTAAAAAAATATGTGGAGTTCTTTTGCCATCAAACATTCCATTAACAATCCTGACAAAGCCTTTGTTTTTTAAAATTTTGATTGCTCTGTCATATTGCTTTGGAGTAATCCTGCATTCATTCATCCAGTCACTTCTATTTTTTGCAATACAATATTCTTTGTTTTTCAGAACCCTTAATTTACTTTTGCCATTCTTATTTGGCAAAAACCAATAAATGATTTGTGACAGCAAAACGCCTGCAACTAAGTCTCCAGCTATATCGATATAGCACTTTTTGACATCTATTGTGTCTAGCGATGCTTGTTCCCATCTGAAAAAATCATCTAATTCTTTTTTTTCCATAAATTTTCACCAAAAAAGGAGCTACGCATTGAGAAGATAGCCCCTTGTTTGGACTCAATGCTTATTATTTTTCTATTTACTCTTTACAACAAAAAAGAGCCAGAGAGACCATCGAAAAATAATTCGATATTCTCTCCGACTCTTGACTTCAATTCAATGCTCGGTGCTCAGTCGTATTTATCGTGATTGAATTGATTGAAAACTTGGAGGTTTTCTATGCTATTGTGATTTAATTATATCAAAATCACAAGCACTGTCAAGAGCCGTTTACTTTTTTATTTTTTAAAAATATCTACATTCTTAAATCTTTCAAATTCTTTGCCTTTTATTTTGACGTGACATTCTATTCCATTCTTTTTGCAAAAATATGTTAATGCATAAGCACATCTCAAATAAAATTTTCCATAATCCTTATATTCAGAAACCAATGGATTATAATTCCAAGAACCGAAAACTATTTTGTCAACAAATTTAATTTTATTTAACAACTTCATAAAATCCTGTCTGACTATATTTGGGGTCGGATATGGCTCAATACTGACCCAAGTTTTCAAGCCTTGGTCGTGAAGATATTTTAAGGATGCCAGCCTTCTGCTTAATGGCGAAGCTCCCTGCTCAAACTTTTTTTGAAAATTTTGGTCAAGAGAAACAAGTGTAATTCCATATTCATTATTTTTGCCGTATTTTTCAGTTGCCAGCTTTTTTGGAAGAGTGCCTTTTGTAAGCACAGTGCATTTTATATCGTCAGCATTTAATCTACTTATAATTTTTAAGCTTAGATTTTTTATTTCATTCTGCTTGTACATAAACGGGTCGGTTGAAAAACAAAGATGGACTGTTTTGATTTTGCTTTTTAACTTTGGAATCTCCTTTTCCAGTAACTCCAATGAATTTCCAACTATTTTAGGCTTAATCCAATCTTTGTAATCCTTAATTTTTCCATAGCGTATTTTTTGCATCATTTCATAACAGGGAAAAGTGCATCCGTGAGAGCAACCTTCAACGTGATTAAGACTGTAGTCTCCATAATTTACCTTGCTTTTATAAAGCAAAGATTTTCTTGTTATTGTTTTCATAATTTTAAATTAATATTTATTAACATTTGCTTTTACTTTAATTGTGAACTTACGAGAAAAATATTTCTCAAACTCGGCTTTAGTATTTTCATCAGTCATTGGCGAAAAATATCTCATACTTGTTCTTACGTCTGAATGTCCCATTGCTTTGGAAATCGCTGAAAGATTTATTCCGTTATGTAAACCATTGGTTAAAAAACTGCTTCTGAATTTATGACAATGGATTCGTTTTCCAATTTGCTTTGAGATTTTTCTGAAGGTTCTATTAATATCTCCTTTGTCCCACTTACCACCATAATTACCCTGATTGATTGTTCCAAAGAGAAATTTACTTTTATCCCAATCCGGTCTTGCGTCTTGATATAACTTCAGATAATATTCTGCCCTACTGTCCCAGTAAATTTTCCTGTAACGATGACCCTTGCCCAACACTTCAGCTTCGTGGCTATTTGACTCAATGCTTCGCTGTAGCCCCAGAATTTCGCTAATTCGTGCCCCTGATGCTGATAACAGGGCACAGAGAGCCTTGAATCTTTTATCCTTGAGTGTAATTTCAGGAAGTTCAGCAATGAATTCATCAATTTCTTTCTCTGTCCAATATTGAGTCGGCTTACTTCTGACTTTTGGAATTGTGATTTTGTTATAATCATAAATTCCATCTAGCTCTAGAAATTCTTTGAGATATTTCAGAAAGTCTTTAAGAGTGGAAATTATTGAAGCCATTCTGGAATCAGACAATTTCTTTTTGAGCATTTCTTCTTTCAAGTCCAGCACCGCATATTGAGCAATTTCTAAAACTGGTGGGTCATTGATACTTTGGATGACTTGTTTAAGACAATCACCTTTCTTTTTCACGGTTCCATCGCAATTGTTTTTCTCAATTCGACAATAGCGAAAGTATTCATTTTTATAATCATTAATAGTTTGCATTGAGATAGAATTTAATCATTTCTTTATCAATTATCTCAATATTTTTAAGTTTAAAAAATATGCTTACTCGTAAATCAAAGATAAAAAAACCGCTTAAATAAGCGGTGTCATTTTTATAAATATTATTTCCGACAGAAATCAGTCATAAATAACTATTTGGGAAAGAATTCTTGACTTTCTTTATCCAAAAGAGAAATGGTGATATGTTTTATTTCAATTTCATTATTTTTTCTAAATTTTTCTCCAAATTTATGCACCAAGGTTGTTTGCTTAAAATTTCCCTTGATACTTGTTTTCTCAAAAATCTTTGAATTTATAGAGCTTGCAATATCTTTATTAAAATCAACTTGCCTATCGCCTTTATACACAATATCAAAAAAAGTTTTTATATAACTATTAGAACTGATTTTACCTTTCAGCGAAAATTGTGCCTTATTCTTAAAATCCCCATTAAAAACAATCCAGAGAATATCATTAGTTGCACCTGGATTTTTTGTAACCAACAAAACTGACCTTACTTCTTTTGAGTTAGCAATAATTTTATCTTTTTTCTGAATATTTAAAATTTTTGAAGTATTTTCACTAATTTTATCTAAAAACACATTATCAAATGTAAGTTGTTTTTTTAATTTTGATTTTGAAATACCGACAATTAAACCATTTAGTCCATCTTCTGTATAAATAAAAAAATCATTCACATCATCTTCTGATATGCCAGACATTTGAAGCAATAGTCGAAAATCATCATAAGAGAGCTTATTATTGTCAATCGCTTCAGTTATTTTGTTTATTATTTCATTTATTTCTTTCATATTTTTATGTTTAGATTCTAGCATAAATTTTTTAATAATGCAGGTACTTCGAATGAGCTTCCCTGACACGTTCTTTATCCTGAAAACCAACGTAATATTTTATTGTAGTATCCAGTCTCTCGTGACCCAAAAGGGTCTTAATTTCAGTAAACGGACAGCTATTAAAAGCCAGATGCGAGCCAAAGCAATGCCTGAGACAATGTGGGGTCACTTTTTTATTTATGCCTGCGATTATTCTCTGTCTTTTGAAATACCTAGTATTATCCTGATTGGTTAATCGTCTTGGGATTTTACCAGTAGTTACAAAAAGAGCGGGATTCTTGTCATTTCTTTTTTCAAGATATTTTTGAATCCAGTAAATTGAATCTTCATTAAAAAATATAGCTCTCTGTTTGTTTCCTTTGCCAACCACGAGGGCTTCCTTGGTTTTAAAATCAATGGATGAGATATTTAATGAAAGTGCTTCACTGATTCTAATTCCAGTTCCCAATAAAACTTCAACTAGCGTTCTAAATCTTAAGCCATAGAGCGGAGTAGTATCAATTGATTCTCTGAAGCGTTTAATTTCTTCTGCGGTTAAAAAAACGACCTCTCTACGAGGACGCTTTGGAATTGTTATTAAGTCTGGATTTATTTGAAGCTTAGCGGAGTAGTGTTCACAATAATATTTTAATAGCCCTTTTATACAAGCAAGACAGACGCCTATAAAAACTTCTGAATTTTCACGCTGGTGCAAAATCTGTTTAAGTTTAAAAACATCTCCCATCGTAAATTTATCCAGTTCTATATCTCCCACATCTCGGACAAAACATTTAAGTCTAGACCTGTAAGAAATTATTGAGCTTAAAGCGAATCTTTTTTCTACCTGAAGCCACGTTAAAAATTCTTCAGTAGTATTACTTACTTTTTTTATTTCCATATTTTTGTTTGTATTTGTCATAGCTGAGCATCAATTTAAAGCAATCAGTGTTGCTTAATTTTTGCCCATACTTGCTAAGAGCTATAAACTTAACCTCGTTTATATCCAGCATATTAGCCAGTCCACTTCTGCGGACTTTTTCCCAAGCCTGGAACTTCTTTTTGTTCATATGTTGTCGCCTAATGATTAACGCAACAACACATTAGCTTCGTGGCACAGGAAAGCAAGTGGAGTTATCCACTCCAGCGAAGAACGGAGTAATTAGCAAAAAAGTGGAAAAAATGAGCTTCGGTTTATCGTTTCTAGGGAAAAACAAAAAACACCCATCCAGTGAGTGTCTGATTTTTTCAGCAAATCGTTATCTTTTGTGATTAGTCCATATAGAGTCATTACGCAGACTGTACAAAATCTACTAACGAATTATTTGGTTCGTTTACACCTTTGATGTTGACTCAAGTAAACTTGAGTTCCGACCATCGGATAAATTGATATTCCACGATTTCAAACTTATGAGGTTAAAAATCTTTCGTGTGGAATACTCTCCAATTTATCATATCTCCCTAGAAAGGAGGTGATCCATCGACAGCTTCCGCTACCGATGCCTTGTTCATATGTTTCCCTATATCGCTATAAGGCATGGACTATATCATCATCCTTTGTCTGAAAATTTTTATCTTGCGCGGATGGTAGGAATTGATTGTTTTAGCGAAAAAATTATGCGATTCCACTAGCACATACATTCGCCAGTATCCGGGATCAACCCTGAAACTTGGGTTATGTATTTTTCCAGTTTTTATTCCTAACTCATCCAGCATTTGCTTTATCTTCTTGAGTTTTGGCTTGTCGGCCTGCACCAACTGGATATAAAATCTTTGGTTATTTTTTGGTAAGCCGCCTTCGGCGTCAAAAAATCCCTTGATGTAACATATTTTTTCAGCCTTGGACACTAATTTCAGCGGATTAAACTTGAAATCCAGAAATTTTGCCAAAGTTTCCAAAACATAAACATCCCTGTTTTTGCCTTCTTTATATATCCAGGCGTTGTATCCGATTTTTTTGAACAATGCCTTCAGCTTTTTCAGCCATTCAGTTCCCTTTTGGGAATATCTGAACCGCCGGTTGCTGCTGAAACTGGCATCATGCAAAGCCCCTAAAAGATAAGCCTTGATTTCTTTTTCAGACTTAGGCGCTCGACGTGTAGTCTCTGAGGGGTCACTCCGATTTAACATCGGAGGACTTCCCTGCTGATTGCCTGCACTTGAAGCTTTGTCACTCATATTAATTTTATCTTAACATAAGTAGCCCAAGATACACAGGTATTCCAGCATATAGTCGAGTTTTTCTTAGGAATTACTTCCTAAGGTCGCAACATTTACATTTACGACTTCACCTTTATCATCGATCCCACCGTGGCCCCTGCGTTAAAGCAGGGTCTTCGGGTGTTACCGACTCTCCTGGTGTGACGGGCGGTGAGTACAAGATCCGAGAACGTATTCACCGTAGCATTCTGATCTACGATTACTAGTGATTCCGGCTTCATGGAGTCGAGTTGCAGACTCCAATCCGAACTGGGACCGGTTTTTTAGGATTAGCTCCATCTTGCGATTTGGCGACCTTTTGTACCGGCCATTGTAGCACGTGTGTTGCCCAGAGCGTCAAAGGGCCACGCTGATTTGACGTCATCCCCACCTTCCTCCCAGAACATAACGCACTTCGTGCTTAAATAAAAAATTAAATATAAAAATGTAAAAATATTTTTTATCTTTTATATTTTCATTTTAAACTTAAGCATTTCGAAGAAATGCGCTTTGTTCTGGGCAGTCTCTCGTGACAATATAACACGAGATAGGGGTTGCGCTCGTTTCCTGACTTAACAGAACACCTTACGGCACGAGCTGACGACAACCGTGCAGCACCTGCTAGACACCCTCTAAGGCTTATCCATTTCTGGATAATGCAGTCTAGTTTCAAGCCCTGGTGAGGTTCCTCGCTTACCGTCGAATTAAACCACATGCTCCACCACTTGTGCGGATCCCCGTCTATTCCTTTGAGTTTTAGCCTTGCGGCCGTACTTCCCAGGCGGCATACTTAACGCGTTAGCTACGATACTGGGAGGGTCGATTCTCCCAATACCTAGTATGCATCGTTTACGGCGTGGACTACTGGGGTATCTAATCCCATTCGCTACCCACGCTTTCGCATCTCAGCGTCAGAAGAGCGCCAACCGAATGCCTTCGCCTTTGGTGTTCCATATGATATCAACGCATTTCACTGCTACACCATATGTTCCATCGGTCTCTCGCTCTCTCCAGATATACCGTTTCAAATGCAGTTTTCGAGTTGAGCTCGAAGATTTGACATCTGACTAATATATCCGCCTACATGCTCTTTACGCCCAATAAATCCGGATAACGCTTGAGGTCTCTGTATTACCGCTACTGCTGGCACAGAGTTAGTAACCTCTTATTCCTTAGGTACCGTCAGGCCGCGCACAGCGCGGAATTTCCAATTTCCAAGCACCAATTTCTCCCCCTACGGGGGATCTCCCGAAGGGAGACAAATAAATTCCAATAACCAAATTCCAAATATTTAAAATTTTGGATTTTTGATTTTAAATTTATTTCGGATTTGTGATTTCGGATTTAGAATTTCCGTGCCATGCACGGTTTCGTCCCTAAGAAAAGCGGTTTACGATCCGAAGACCTTCATCCCGCACGCGGCGTCGCTCCATCAGGCTTTCGCCCATTGTGGAATATTATCGACTGCAGCCACCCGTAGGTGTTTGGGCAGTGTCTCAGTCCCAATGTTGGGGGCCGTGCTCTCACACCCCCTACCCGTCATAGCCTTGGTGAGCTATTACCTCACCAACTAGCTGATAGGACACAGGCCGCTCTCCAAGCGCTGCAAACAGCGCTTGAAATTCTAAATTTTTAATTTTAAATTTTTAAATAATTTCCAAATTTTTAATTTTATAAATTTAGATTTGATTTAGAATTTAAAATTTAGCCTTTAAAATTCCGAGTGCTATCTGCAACTTTGCTTCGTAAAGCTTATCATGTATTATTTCCCCTTTCGGAGAATTATTCATGACTTAGAGGAACGTTCCTATGCATTACTAACCCGTTTGCCATGGTCGCTCCTCGCTTTGCTCGGGCGACCAAATTTAAAGTGTAAAGTGTAAAATGTAAAATTAAGGAGTCCCGCTTTGCGGGACGACTTTATTATTATATAGTCATCGCGAAGCGATACCAAAACTTTTAACTTTTAACTTTGAACTTTTAACTTAGTCGTTCCGAACAGAGTGAGGAACGGCCATTCGACTTGCATGCCTTATCCACGCCGCCAGCGTTCATCCTGAGCCAGGATCAAACTCTCAAAAAAGATGAACGAAGTGAATCTTTTTTGAGATCCCGAGCCGAAGCGAGGGATCCCGTATGGATACTTCATACATCCTACTTAAAGCTGAATTAACCGCTCTAAGATTTTGAAAAAGTTTTTAAAACTCTAATAAATAGGCTCTAATAGCCAAACTAACTCCGCACGGAATTAATCTGGCAGGACTAATCGCAAAAAATTGCGATTTCGTCTAAATCTCTGATTTAGTAACGAAATCGCAATCCCGAGCGAATTATTTCATTTATAATGAAATAATGAGTCGAGGGATCTCGCCACATAAAGATTCAGACAATTTGCTGAACAATATTTATTTTTTAAGGTCACCTATAACTGCAAAGTATTTTAGAGAATAAATTTTTTTATTCTCTAATGTTCTTTGAAGTCATAAAAAATTTAACAAACTAGCAGAGAGGCTAGGCTGTGCGGAGGGGGGGGTCACACAACCCAGTCTCCCGCTAGTTGTTAAATTAATATAAGAAATTGACAGCTGAACACGTTTTCGGGGGGACTCTTTATTTTGGAGGGTTAATGTAAAAATATTAAGTCCGGGGTGATGAGCTGATGTCCAGCTGCCAATTGAAATATCAATGTACAAAAAACACTGTTATAAGCACAAACTTTATGTTTATAACAGTATCTTTTTACCCCGTCAAATACCACAGAGCGGTAGCGGCTTCGCCGCTATTTGACTGGGTGAACCCTAATTCGCCACAAATTTTAGGTTTAAGATTTTGCTTTTTTTAATTGTTAATTATTACGCTGTTGTTTATTTTAGCAAATACAAAATACTTGTCAACCCTTCAATTCTTAGTTTATTGAAGGTTTGCTTAATTTTCCTATTTTAAGCCATAAATTGGCTTTTTTGTCTTTTCCAAAAACCTATTGGATCGAGCCGCTAATATTTGAATTATCTTGCTTTTCGGTATTGCTCGGATTAGTTGGCGCGGCACCAATATTCATTTCTGACTCAGCCGGCTGGCTCGACGGATTTTCTTCTTTCATAATAGGCATCTGAGGCATGTCTCCCATTTGGCCCTCAGTTTTACTTCCCCCTCCGAAGATTTTTTTGAAAAAATCTGCGATTCCCATAGGCGTTTGTATTACTAATTAAGCGACTTAATTATATCACGTTTTGCAAATTAAACAATCAGCCAGTTATCCACTACTCCATTTTTTCAATCCGGACTCCGATCAGACGGATTTTTTTATTTCTGGGGTTTTCCCGCGCATCAAAAAATGGCATCAGTAATTTTATGGCCTCTACTTTTATAACTTTTAATAATTTATCTGACTTAATTAAAGTATGCGAACGATTTCTGGTATCAAAATCGGAAAACCGGACAGTGATAGTAATGGTTTTGAAAGTTTTGAAATTACCGTGATTAAATGTCCTAAAAACACTTTCTGTGAGCGCTTCCATCCTTTTGAAAACAAAATTGAAATCCAAGGAATCTTCCTGGAAAGTTTCCTGCTCTCCGATGGATTTTCGTTCCCATTCTTCTTCCAGCGGACTTTCATCAATGCCACGAACCTTATAGTATAAATCCGCGCCCCATTTACCCAGCACTTCTTCCATTTGAGCCAAAGTGTATTTTTTCAGATCTTTTATTTTATAGATCCCTCTTCGGTTAAAACGCGCTTCAGTTTTCGGCCCAATGCCGGGAATTTTGCGTATCGACAGAGGATTTAAAATTTCCTCAACCGCATCTTCCGTAACGACAGTCAGCCCGTCCGGTTTTTGCATATCCGAAGCGATTTTGGCAATTAGCTTGTTGTGACCAATACCAATTGAGGCGATTAATTTTTCCTTTTTCTGGATTTCTTTTTTTATTTTTCGGCTGATAGATTCGGCTTTTTGATAACTCCCGGCCTGGGATAGGTCAAAATAGGCTTCATCAATACTGGCTTGTTCAACCAGCGAAGAATGCCGGTGCAAAATTTCCATAATTTTTCTGGATGGGAAACTATATTTGTAAAAATCAGGAACAATAAAAATGGCTTCCGGTTTTCCCTGCGCCTTGGCTTTTTGCGATAATCTCCAGGCTGTGGAAATCGGCAGCGCCGAATGGATGCCATATTCGCGGGCTTTATAATTGGCCGTAGATACAACACCCCTGCCTGTCGCCTGCCAAACTATTTGCGCATTCGGACCTGCCCCGTACCGAACTTGTTCTGGCGCGGGGTCAGCGCCAACTACAATAGGCAAACCTTTGAACCTAGGATTATCTCTTTCTTCAACTGAAGCGAAAAAAGCATCCATATCGATATGACCAATTATACGTTTTTTCATATAAATATTTATACAAAATAAAACAATAAAGTATGTAGTGATATTATATTACTAATATTGCTCACCCGCAAAATTAAAAAACAGTCACACAAGATGACTGCTTTTTAAAAGTATACTTTAGCAATTTTAGAGTCCCACTGCTTGATCCGATAATCCGCTGTCGCTGAAATCTTCATCGCTTATGGAATTTAAATCGTTTTCAATTGCAGCTACATCGCTGTCAGCTTCTGTTTTTTTAACCGTTGCCGGAGCATCAGCCTCTGCCTTTGTTTGTAAATTGGCTGCTGGCTTGACAGCTTGAACTGGCACAGGAGAAGCTATGGAAGAATTTCTTTTGACTATTTTAACTGCAAATACCGCAGCTGTAATCATAAATATTATGATAATGCCTCCGATTAGTATTGCTTTTTTATTTTCCATTTTTTTAATCGCCTTATACAGGCCAAATTATTAATTATAATTTTAATTAAGGAGTGGCAATATTAACTGTCAAACTAACCGACAAAGAGGTGGCCGCATTGGCTGGCTCAGCATCATCATAGGCCTTAGCTGTCCAGCTATGGGTTCCGTTGTCAGCGCTAGTAATTGTCCAGTTGAATGAATAGGGAGTATCCTCATCCTTACCCTTTAAAATCCCATCCTCATAAAATTCAACTTTTTCCACTTTGTCGTTGTCGCTGGCTCTAGCCGAAATAGCAACCGTCACCGGAGCTGTATAATTTGTTTCACTGGCAGGACTGGTTATGGAAACGGTCGGAGCAATCGTATCCGGAGTTTTATTTTTATTATCATCTCTTTCATCTTCTTCCGGCATTTGGGCCTTCAAAACTTTAATCTCAGGAAGGATTGTCGTCCTCACATAATTCTTTATGTCCGCCGCATCCGCATGGACCACCTTTAAAAGCGCTTTAGCATCAACCATAATGGCCCTGAATTCGCCCTCGGCATGGCCGCAGGTCAGACTTTTTGATTCTTTTAGCTTGGTTATATAAGCGGCATAATCTGTCCTGAATTTAGCGATTTTATTTTTCAATTCCACCAAATATCCGTCAAGGTTGGTTGTGCTAATGCCCGCTGCCTTAAATCGGCTGATAAATTTACTTATTCGATTGACCAGGTTATCATAAACTTTTTTATGACCCTCTCCCCGTTCGTCAAAGTGGCTGGTTCTCTCCTGAACCCTATTGGTAATATTGGCGCATCTCTCTTCGGTCAATTTTTGCCTGAATTCTTCTCTTAGTTTTTTCTTTTCCTCCAGCCGCAATTGAAACTCATTTTTAAATTTCTCCTTTACATTTTTCGTTTCTTCCTTATCATTCTCCCATTCCTGTTTCAAAGCCTCTCTTTCCTGTTCATATTGTTTCTTTTTTTGCTCCCGCTCATTTACTTTTTCTTCTTGATCATCTTGTTCTTCCTGTTTGGCACCTTGCTCATTTTTGTTTTCATAATCATCTGCATAAGCCAAACCAACATAAACTAAAGCAAAAAGCGACAGACTAATGGCTAATGTTTTTTTCATATTTTTTGTTAATAATTAAAGCCTTGTAAAATATTATACCACAAATACCAGCTTAATTAAATACCGGCTTCTCCCTGATTTTTACGCTTTTGCCGAAAAATCTTCTTTAAACGCAGTGATTTTATCCTTACTTTTAAGCCGGTGCCTTGTTTTTTACTCTCTTTTTTCCTTTCGCGCCTGGCATGGTCCTTCTCCAATATTTTTCCCAAAACTGCGCCTCCGCCAGCCGCAAATGTCGCTTCCAGCGCGATTGTTCCCGCTTTTCTCATAAATTCCCGCCTAGTGGCTTTTCTTATTTTTTTTTCTTCTTCGCTTTTTTTCTTAAATACTTTTAGCAACCTTCTTTTCATACTTTAATTTTAATTATATATTTCGCTAATTAAATAAAAATTAAATATTTTAGTTAATTTCTTGTTCTGGCAACATTTCCATACCTTTGGCAAACCAAACACCTTTAATTCTGGAGGGATAATTGGTATTTTCAATAAACCCAGCGATTTCTTCTTCAAATTTGGCCTGCTGGCTTTTATGGTTGAAGCGAACTATCAGTTTTTGTCCTTCGAAAGGCGTGGGTTGCGTATTTATTTTTCTCATCCGCCATCTCCTGGTTTTTTTTGGCTTTAACTGAGGATTATCTTTTATTAATTGGTTTACTGTAACACCGTATTTAAAAGCAATGTCTTCCAGTGTTTCCATTCGCCAGATTATTCTATCAACACCATCTTGCCTTACTTTCATTTCTCTTTCTTTGACTATGTGGGAAAAATAAGACTTCTTTAAGATCGCCCGCCGCTTCTCATTTATTTTTCTCTGTAAAAAACCCAAATATTTTTCATAACTTGGCTGGGTTTCATTTTGATGGCATTCGGTTAAATAATGGCCGACAATCCCATTATATCCGGCCAAAGCCAAATCCCAGCTATGCGTCCTTTTGTATAAGTCTTTTAAATATCGGGCGCAGGCATCGGCGCTTTTCAACGGATCAGTCGGATCTTTCAATCCGTATTCTTTGGCAATTTTCGGCATAAATTGATAAGGACCTCGAGCACCGCATCGGGAAACCGCATCCATCATCCAATTTGATTCCGGAATTGCTAGATACATCAGTTGTTCCGGCATATTATGTCGGCGAAAACATTCCGCTAGCAGTGGTTTAATTTTTTCCATTTCATCATAAGCCTTGTCCAATTCCGGCTTCCTTCTGTTTTGGTACTGAAAGGTCCAATATTTAGTTACCATTTCAATCACTTCCGGATTTATTTTAAGCTCTTTGTGGACCGAGGGCCTCAAAATTTCCGCCATCATTATTTTATTTTCCTCGTCCAATTCAACCTTTTCCACTTCCTCTTCCGATTCATAAATTTGTTCGGGAGGAATATCTTCCTGTTCTTTTTCAATTGGCTGCCTTTCAGACTCATTGTTCCTAGTTTTTTTACTGCTCGTTTCTTGCGCAATTTTTCCCAGAACAGCCGCGCCACTAGTTACAATAGCCGCCTCCAATGCCAAAGCTCCGGCCTTCTTAAAAAAATCCCGGCGCGAAATTTTATTAGCCTCTCTTTCTTCTTTGGCTTTTCTTACCCCAGTAAATTCAGGCATTTTTTCCGCCATATTTTTTCTAAACTTTTTATTCCCAGAAATAAAACCCTCCAAAAAATGGAAGGTTATTTTTTATTTAGAAATCAAAAAAATTTTTGCTCATTGTCTATTTAACCTTAATTGAATCAATGCTGGCAGGCATATATTTTTTCAAAACTTCTGGAACTCTGACGCCGCCGTCTTCCTGCTGATAATTTTCCAAAATGGCAATTAAAATCCGCGGGCTGGCAATAACCGTGTTGTTCAAGGTATAGGCGTAGGTTGTTTCACCTCTTTCGTCCCTATATTTTATGTTGATCCTTCTGGCCTGCCAATCAGTCAAATTAGAATCACTGTGAGTTTCTCCATAGGAATTTCTCGACGGCATCCAAGTTTCCAAATCGTACATTTTATATTTCCCGGCTCCCATATCGCCAGTGCAGATTTGCAAAACACGGTAGGGCAATTTCAAATCCTGGAGCATTTCTTCGGCAATCCCGCGCATCATCTGGAGCCACTGGTCCGCTTCTTTTTTATCCGGTTTGCAAATCACCACCTGTTCCACTTTCATAAATTCATGCATTCGGTAAAGCCCCTTGGCATCTTTGCCGTAGCTGCCAACTTCGCTGCGGTAGCAGTTGGAAAAACCGCAGACTTTTTTCGGCAGTTCATTTTCCTCAAAAGTTTGGTCGGAAAAATAAGCCAATAATGATGGCTCGGAAGTTCCGGTTAAATAACATTTTTCGCAAATTTCTCCCCCATCCGAATTTTTACCCGGATTTTTAATTTGATAAATTTCTTCCTTGCCAAAAGGAAAGTGTCCGGAACCGATTAATGTGAATTCTCGGACGATGGTCGGCGGAATCATTAAATTAAAGCCTTTTTCCTGCATTTTATGGAGAGCGTGCTGAATCAAGGCCATTTGCAGCCAAACAGCCTCGTTTTTTAAATAATAGCCGCGAAAACCGGAAGTCTTTACCCCTTTCTCGGTATCGATGATGTCCAACTCTTTTCCAAGTGTCAGATGATCCTTGACCGCAAAGTTAAATTCGGGAATTTTTCCTTTCTTGGCGATTTCCTTATTGTCCGACTCATCAGCACCGATCGGCGTGTCTTCCGAATAAACATTGGGAACCAAAAGCATCAATCCATCGAATTTTTCCTTAATTTTTTTATATTTGGGTTCCAACTTCGCCAAATCTTCTTTTATCTCTTTTCCTTTGGCGATTATTTTTTCCCGGACAGCGGAATTTTTAATCTCCTCATTGAGCCTATTCCTCTGGGCATTCAACTCTTCAATCTTTTGGAGCAATTCGGTCTTATTCTCATACGCCACCAAAAGCTCGTCCAAATTTAATTCGCAGCCTTTGTTTTTAATGGCTTTTTTTACCTCTTCCTTGTTTTCTCGGATGAATTTTATATCCAACATATGCTTGAATTCTACAATAAACCGGCAAAAAAATCAAAAAGGCCAGGGATAATTCGCCTGGCCGTAAAGTTTTATTGGGCAAATGGAAGATTGGTTCGCTTTAGAAAAAAATACTAAAAATCTTTTTAATTAATCTTTGCCAACCGTCTATTGGTCCAGAAACCATTATTTCCCGATGGCTCGGAATTTCAATTCCGAATGATTTTAGCTGTCGGGTGCGTTGATTGAGAATTTTTTGGGCAATTTGATCGCTCCTGCTCAATTCGCCAATTTTGCCTTTTTTTCTCCCTGTTTCACAAGCTCTTGTATTTTCAATGTGCGATCCTGTCATCTTTAATTCCTCCTGTCAGTTTAGATGATTTATAAATTTGCGGTTTGAATGATTTCAACCTGATAACTCTGGTTTTTATTTTAAACTCTTTTAATTTTTTTTCCAAATTTTCCGAAAAAGAAATCTGATCGTATCCCAATGCCACGATATCGGGTTTATATTTTTTTATTGCAGAAAATTTATCTTTAAGGCTCCCCAAAATTACCTTGTCCGCCAATCCGCTTTTCCTGACTTCCTGCAGCCTGATTTTTTCATCGTTTCTGGGCCTTTTCCCTTTGATATTTTCCACGGTTCGGTCACGGCCAATAACCGCTATTAAATAATCGCCTAGTTTTTTAGCTTGCTTAAGATAACTTGCGTGTCCGGGATGGAAAATATCGAAAGTTCCAAAGGTGATGACCTTTTTCATATCTATCTCTTTAAATACTCAATAAAAGCTTTTACCCCCCGATACCGATGACTAATCTGGCTTTCTTCCTCATCGGAAAGTTCCGCATAATGTTTTCCAAAATGATCCGTTTTAAAAATCGCGTCATAACCGTGTCCATTCCAGCCTCTGAATTCATCTGCAATTTCGCCCTCAACCCTGCCTTCATAATTCCAAAATTCTTTTGTCTCTGGATCATAAACTGCCAGGACACCAATATATCTGGCCTTTCTGTTTTCAATACCTTTTAATCTTTCTATCATTTTATGATTTCTTTCAATATCTGTTCCTTCATGCCAACGTTTGGAATGTAAGCCCGGCTCTCCATTTAAAGCATCCACGAATAAACCGGTATCATCGCCCATCGTGATTAATCCTGATTTTTCGGCAAAAAATTGAGCTTTTTTCTTGGCGTTATCCAGCAAATTATCACCATCTTCCTCAACATCCTCGGTAATGCCTAAATCGGCCGGATTTAAAATCTTTATTTCCGGCGCATATTTTTTAAAAGCAGCTTTAAACTGCTTAAATTTATTGGGATTATTGGTTCCGATGAGAATCTTGCCTCTACTTTTCATAATTTTCCATTAATTTCTTTGCCAAATCGATTGAAAAAATCCACCATATATTTATGCCTGCTTTTAGCTATTTTTTTACCTTCATTGGTTAAAATCTTATTTTTTATTTGTTTCAATTTAACTTCATATTCCAAAAGTGCGCTATCTTCATTAGTGAAAGAGTGATCCTTCTTAATTTTAGCCAAGTTTTTTTCATTGCCTGTATATAAGCAATTAGATCCAGCATTTCCGGCAAATAAGAAAGCCCGCCCAATACCGATTGCTCCAATAGAGTCCAACTTGTCTGCATCATATAAAATTTTAGCTTCTAAGGTTTCGGGAATTAAATTATTTCTGAAACGGTGGGATTCAATGCTATAAATTACATTTTCAACAAACTCTTTCTTTAAAACGTATTTTTTGAGAATTTTTCTCGCTAATTTTCCGCCCTGCTGGGCATGGCAAAAATTTCCTTTTTCTTTCATTTCCTTTTTCCTGCCGATATCATGCAGCAAGGCAGCAATCTCTAGAACAATTAAATCGGCCCTTTCTTTTTTGCCGATTTTCAAAGCTAAATTTTTAACTCTTTCTACATGCGACCAATCGTGACAACCACTAGCTCCTTTAAAATATTTCTTGGCTTCACTTTTAATGTTTTGTATCACTTCCTTTTCAATTCTCATATTTTCGTAAATCCGTCAAAATGAATTTTATTATCTCTGAAAACTTCTATAACTTTATATTTTCCTTTAGTATAAACTTCATTTTTATTCATAAAATGCGTAGCCTCTAAAATTATAACACTGGCCTTTGGCCTAGATAAATTTTGATTACCCACTGTTTCCACCAGCGGCAACTCGCCATAAAACCAATAAAGCCTTTGGTCTTTTTTGAGAAAAGGATAAATTTTACCCTTTTTTATATTTTCCGGAATGCACTCCTCCTTTTTCCTATTTCCTTTTTTAAACTCGGAAATATTCCGAAGCGCTAGATCCGGATTAAATTCAACTTGAATTCCCATAATAATTTAAAGAAATAAATTATCTAGCATAAAAGTTTTAAAATCGCCCGTATTACTGAAATAATAAACTAAAAAAAAGCTAGCCAAAATCAAAGCTACGGCTGTCCAAAAATGTTTTTTTCCGATCCCAAAAATCATAAAAATTTATTTACCAAATTTATGCCTATTTCTCCATATAAGAATCCAAGCAAAGCTCCGACGATAACATCTGAAAGATAATGCATTCCATTATGCATTCTGGCGTATGCCATTAATATAACAAAAATTAAAGCTAAAGGCCAAATTACTATATGAAAAAATGAGATAACTGTCAAAACTGCCAAAGTAGTGGACATGTGGCTGGACGGAAAAGATGAATCTTTGTGTTTCCGGCCGATTGGAAATATTTCTTTTTCATAAGCGATATATGGCCTAGCTCTTTTGCCCCAAATCTTGGAAAAAAGATGTTTTATAATACCTTCACTGATTATAAAATGTAAAATTGAGGCGATCAGAATTCCAAAAAAAATCTTTTTTCCGGACTCCGTGTCAAAAATTAAAAATCCCAAAGCTAAAATAGTCCAAAAAATAATTAAAAATCTGATCCGGCTGATAAAGTCGGTTAATTTATTCATCCCGCCAGAACCCAGGTGGTTAAAAAATTTTACGATTTTAAGTTCCATTTAATAGTTTTTAAACACAATTGAGCTGATTATTTTCTCCACTGTGTCAATTGATTCTTTCGTATCGGTATGATAGGCAAGGTTATTGTCTATATTTAATTGATATTTGCCATCAATAATGGTTGAATAATCTATGCCGGCTTTTTTCCCAGTTTTAGCCCATATATTTAGATATTTAATAAATTTATATTTGCCTATCTGGACTATTTCAACATTGCGATAGTCAGCGGTGTTTGATTTTGTATCATTGTAAAGCATATCAAAAGTTAAACCATTAGTTATTTTCCATGATGATAAAGAGGCATAAACAAAATTAGTTTTTTTATCGTAAAGATGGATCATGCCATCTTGAGTTGTTTTTATGTAAAAAGACATGGGGTTATATTCGAATGACAACTTATCATTTTCCCACTTTGTAGTCATTTGGGTAACACTGTTTTTATCAAAGGGTTTGCAAGCGCCATTCTCACATCCATTGGGACAGAATATTCCATCAATTCCCATACTAACAACTTGCGCGCCAAGTCCGCAGAAATAATCGATAAGATAATTCCCCTTACACTCATCTTCTTGAGTTGTCCAAAAAGTATCATTTCTGCCACCTGAATTCGTACTGCCTCTTGTCACCCCCTTTATAAAAGGATCAAATCCGTCTGTCGAAACACAAAAATTTGTCTGTTTATTTTCAGGGTATTCCCAAGAAAATTGAGAGCCAGAGCAGCAACAATCAGTCATATAGTCATTTTTAACCAAATAATCAGAACCTCCTTTAATACAAATATTGGATTTAGATACGGAACATTTATCTAAATTTTGATCATAGCAACCATCTGCAGAAAATTCTAGATTATTTTTTTTGCATACTGCCTCGCATGTCATGGGAATTTTATCTAAACTGCCTACCCAATCATTGACTTTTCTGCCCTTAGGAATAGCAAGCTCTCGTGCATAATAGTTATTTTTATCTTCAGCAGTGATGCCTATATAGTAAAAATTCCAAGGGCTCAATCCTGGATCTCTATGATTTTGTACCGTGAAGGACGCAGGATCAGCACCTTCAATTTTTGTAAATTCTGGAGCCATCTTTCCGGGATTTGATTTTGAACTAAAAACTGAATTTTTATCCTTAAAATAGAAATCATTAATTACGGAAAAGGATGTTGAGTCAGATCCGTCAATCTTAACCAGGTTGAAAAATTTATTTTCATCAGAGTAAGGACTATCTGACGTATAATCCAACAGATAAACGGAATTTTTATCGCTCAAATAGGTGCCAATGGTCATATCCTCGGATGCAATCTTAGCTGTCAGCGGATCCAGGTTTTCAAGTTTTTTAATTATGAACTTGCGATCCTCTAATACACCTGTTATTTCTATTGTATCTCCCACAGTTTGAGCATCCCAACTTGTCATTTTTATCAAATCATAACAATTTTTTGTTTGTTTATCTTCGCTATAAAAGATGTCTTCCGCATTGGAAATTTCTGTTTTTTTCCTGATATTTCCAGTAATATAAACTCCATTTTTATCTTTCAATAATTGATCATCTCCGCTTTTAACTTCATCAAAAGTTTCAGCATCAAATTGTTTTATTGGATTGCCAAATATATAGACATAATTTTTATCCTTAGCTAAAGAATCTCCTTCGCCAATAATTTTAAGCGAACCGGGATCTGCCCCCTCTAAAATAAAACCTAGGTAATATACCTTGCCGTCTTTAACCTCATATCCATTTGTATCAATTTCATCATTGTTACCTTCAACACACTCAAAAGCTGTACCATTTTCTATTTTAAGGGGTCTGACTTTCTTTGTTACTATTACCAAATTTTTATCCAAAGTAACACTTGGAGTATTTTTTGCAGCGGTAGGTTTTTTCTTTATTATGTAGATTTTCCAAATTATAAAACCTAGGCTAATGGCCAAAATTACGCCAATTATTATTAGAACAATAATTTTTTTGTAATTACGAGGACTTTCTGGTTGAATAATTGACTGGTTAATTTCAACGTTATTATTTGGCTCTAAATTTTCCATTTCTTTATTTTAAAATTTTATTTTATAACTTCCTCCAACCTTTTTTCCAAAAATTTTCTATCGAGAACACTTAAGAACCAACCGGCTTTAGGGCCGTGGTCTTTGCCGAGAAAACTTAGATAGATTGCCGAAAATAGTTCTTTGGGGTCAATATTGCACTCACTTTTAATTTCATGAAGTCTTGTATGTAATAATTGACCATCCAGTTCTTTTTGCGACTTAATATATTCCAAAACCAAACCTAGTGCTTTTTTCTGTTCGGCGGAAAAGTTTTTGGCTGCTTTGGGAACAGCTTTCTCCTGAAGTTCATATTTAAAATCCTCCGGCGCATATTTCTTGAGCCAATTTTGCGCATAACCGGCACGGTAATCCACTTCCTTTTTATCTTCTTCGGTCAAAGGAGCTTCTTTCATTTTTTCCACTGCTTCGCAGTTATCAAAGTGCGGCATTTGGGCGATAAAAGCCATCTGGGAAAATCTGGGCAAAAACTTTTCGGTGATTTTCCAACCATTATTGATCAATTTAAAAATCCTCGGATAATCCCCTTCGGCTTTCGAAAAATAGGCCTCGGCCATTTTGTCGTAAGTATCATACAAAATCGGAATCGTATCGCCATCCGGAATAAACTCAATCACCTGTTTGTAATTTTTGCCCAAAAGTAAAAGGCGCAAAAGTTCCGGCGGCAAAAGATCGGCAATCTCCCGCGATGAAGATCCGGCGCCTTTGGATGATGACATTTTTTTGCCGCCGACCTGGAAAAATTCATAAGGGATATTGAAAGGCGGATTGTAATTAAATACCTCTCTGCAGATCGCATCAGCAATTTCTCGCGAACCACCGCGGGTGGAATGATCTTTGCCAGCACCTTCGATATCCACGCTCAAAACCTTAAATTTAGCCGCCCACTCAACTTTCCAGGGCAGTTTGGCATTGCCGTCAAAGGGCGAATTCTTGCCTTTATGGCCGCAACCTTTAGCCCATTTGACCATATTTTCTTCGCAGACATATTCCACTTCTTGCCCATCAAAAGCAACGGCTTTAGTCGTGCCAATTTTTCCACATTTTTGGCAGATCATCTGGACCGGCAACCATTCAAAGCCTTTATCCGAGCCGGAAACTTGTTTATAAATCTCTTTTATCCTGTCGGCATTTTCCAAAGCCAGTTTTATAGCTTCGTTATATTTACCTTGTTTATATAAATCGCTGGAGCGATAATGTTCCGGATTAAATCCTAATTCTGTTATAACGCCGGTAAATTCAGCCGCAAAGTATTCCGCGTAATTTTTAGCTTTTCCGTCCGGCGACGGTACATTGCACAGCGGAAAACCCATGTAGGGCTTGAATTTTTCCTGATCCAAATAGACCGGCAAACCATCCATCGGATCAAAGTCGTTAATTTCAAAAAGATATTTGTTGGCAATTTTTTGTTCGCTTAAAATTTCTGCAATGATGCCGTGGATAGCCACGCCGCGCAATGATCCGACATGCACCCGTCCGGACATGGTTTTTTCATCGCGAATAATCAATGGCTCGTTCGCCCTGTTTTTTTCTGAATATTTATTTTTGATTTCTTTGACTAATTTATCCGCCCAAAACATAAGGTTGAATTTTTATATTAACTTTTCATAAATCACATTTTTTTTGCTATAGCAAAAAAAATGTGATTATAATATGATAGGATTTTTCAGAATCTTATCCTTTGCATAAATTCTAGCCCAAAAAAGCCGAAAAATCAAACTTTCCGGTTTTAAAATATATTTTTAATTAGATATTTAATCTAAGATGATCCAGTAAGTATTAGAATCAACATAAGGAGGATCATCGCTTGAATTCGGATTACCATCATTATTTCCAACCGAGCAAACAACAGCTGATTGTGGTTTAGCTCCATCCATATTTACTGATAATACATGTTTACCCCGACAAGCCTGATTCACGGAAGTATAATTAGGATCAAAATACCAAAACATATATGCCCAAGGCATTGAATTAGTTGGATCGTATGATAATGGAGTCGACGTCAGCGCCAGACAAGTAGAATTTAAAAAATATGTTTGGAATCCTCCTCCATGACCAGCGCAGTTACAAGAAGTTGTATAAGACCACTCGCCAGAACTAGAATCATCAATAAGCCATGGGTCTCTTAACCAGCCAGAATTACCATATAAAGCAATGCAACTTTTAATTAAGGTTTCATATTGATTTAAGTCAGAATATCTTCCCGCATTATAGGCTTTTGTTTTAGCACCAGAAAGCATCACTAAAATTACTGAAGCCAAAATTCCAATAATAGCAATCACAATCAAAATTTCAAGTAATGTAAAACTTGAATATTTTTTAAATATCTTTTTTTTGTTATTTTTTTTACGCTTATCCATAAACAATTATATTATAACGTAAACAAAAAAATATAATTTATTATTAACTTCAATTACCTAAATTCTATATTAAAAAAGCCGAAAAATCAAACTTTCCGGCTCTCGCATATCTTGCTGTAATTTATGGAACAAATACTGCTGCCGCTATGGTAGTAGTCCATAGTCCATCCTTGTCGCATTCGGCTGTTTGAGTTACAGAGCTGGTTTTAAAAATCTTACCAGAAGCCTTATAGACCTGTTCGCGCTCATTCCAGTCCTGGTCGGAATTAAATTCTACATTCAAGGTTGTTGCCAGCATCGTAGCCGCCAAATCCTCGGCATAATCGGAAACAATCTGTTCTTTCTGACCAAAACCGTGGTGTTCGGAGAGATAACCATACATATCTTTTCTATCAGTCGGCACTGCCAAGCCAATTGATGCGGCAATCAGCCGGTTGGGTTCATTGGATTCAGTGCGCGCCATGACACAAAAAACAATTTGCCCGGGAGAAAGCATCTCCAGACCTTTTTTAGGTTGAATAATTTTACAGCCCGGAGGAAAAATACTGGAAACCGTAACTAGATTGAACTTTTCAATGCCGGCACTTCTAAGCGCCAACTCAAATGACGCTAACTTTTCTTTGCTTTTACCAACACCTTTGGTAAAAAATACGTATTTGGGAACCAAGTTCATTTTGTTTTTTTACCCTGTCAAATTTCGCCTAAGGCGAACCGGCTTTGCCGGATTTGACGGGGTGAATTTAAAATTAAACATTAATATGCACGACTTTGGCTGACGGCATACCGTTAAAATTAGTTGAAGAAGCGTTGGAATAAGCGCCGATATTATCCTGGTAGATCAAATCGCCTTCGATTAATTTTGGCAGGAACACTTTGGAAGTATTGTGGATATATTGGTTTTTGGAAAGCTCATCCAGACCGTCGCAGGTCGGACCAAAAATATAACATTCGTTTTTTTTGCCTTCCTTAACTGCCTTAAGCTCCGGCTCCAAATGGTCAAAAATAACTGCTGAAAAGGTATGGTAAACCCCGTCATTTATGTGATAACAAGGCACATTGGTCGAATGTTTGGCTAGAATTACTTTGGCCACGGCCGTTCCGGCATTAGCCACTAAAAACCGTCCTGGCTCAGCCAGAATATCCACCTTCCCCTTCGGAAATAACTTATCAAATCCTTTGTTCAAAATTTTTGCCAACTCATCAAATGTTTTTTTGCCGCCGTTATACGCGACCGGAAAACCGCCGCCGATATCAACTTGTTTTATCGGACAGCCTCGAGTTTCCGCTTCACCAATCTGATATCCTTTAGCCTCAACTTTTTTAAAGATTTGTGCCACTGACTCAAGGGCTTTAATAAAATTTTTAAAATTATTGCATTGGCTGCCGACATGAAAGCTTATGCCTTCAACTCCCAATCCGGATTTTATAGTTTCAATTATCAGCTTTTCCGCTTGTTCCGGTTCAATTCCAAATTTATTGGAAAATTTTACCACCGAACCTTTATCAGAAATTTTTATCCGGAGCAGCAGTCCCGCATTCGGACAATTGCGCCTTATTTTTTTCATTTCTTCCAAACTATCATAAGTCAGGAGCGGCTTATACATATTCAGTTCCGGTAAAGAATCCGAACTTTTTACAGGGTTGGCGTAAATTATTCTTTTCCAAATAAAATCAGGTAAAGTTATGTAATCCCGTTGCAAAAGCGGAGTCAATGTATCCAACACCATTCTTAATTCCGCAATTGAAGCTACATCAAAACTGGAACCTTCGTTATATAGGGTTTTAATTATTTCCGGTTCCGAGTTGGCTTTGACTGCATAGTAAATCTGGACTCTCGGCAATTTCCTTTTAAATTCCCGATAATTTTTTCTGATTTTTTCGTGATCGATTATTAGAAGTGGAGTTCCATGTTTGCGGGCCAGACTATTGATAATATTTTTATTCATCTCCTTAAGAAAGTGGACTAAAGCATTTAAATTGCCATGGATCATTGCCGACGGCACTATCCGGATTTTCCGGGAAAAATACATTCCGGTTTTTGAGAGGATTCCAATCATAGGGCTGGGAATGCAATTCCCCCAAATAAGGTTTGGCGATATTTAAAACGTAATCGTAAGGCAAGTCATCCGGCAGACAGATGCCCTTTTTCGGATTTTCAATCATCCAGCGCACTGCCGCAATAATTCCGGCTGCCACCTGCAGAGTGGTTGCATTTTGCCCCGGAGCAATTTTTCTGGTTTGATCAATGCTTAAAATCGTGCCGGTCCACCAGGCCTGATAAGGATGGCCGAGCAATAATGCTCCCAAAATATCCTTGCCTTTGGTTATTTCATCGCCCATAATCCGAAGTCTGGGTTGCAAATCGCCTCTCCTGGCCCGAAGTTCAACCAAGGAAGACAAGGCTTCGTGGCAGGGCATATAAACATAATGGACGGTTGGGCGATATACCGCCTTGCCTTTTTCCCAAACGGTCAGCCGATCGGAAATTCCAAAAGCTTCGCCGTGGCGAATAATCATACCTTCAATTTCTCCGACTTCCGGAACAAAAGATCTAGCCCAGGAATTAATTCCCATCTGTGCCAATGCGATCTGATTTTTAGGTCCCTTTTTGTGCTGCTTGGCCAATTTCGGCAAAGTTTTTTCATGCGTGCCCCAACCCATTTCTGCCGGCGCGGTTCCTTCTTCATGAAATCCGGCAATGCTCCAGGTGTTTACGAATTCATCAACTTCTTTGGGCCGATTGGTAATTTGCGTGTCTCTTTCGCTGCAGTGGATAACTTTGACGCTCAACTTTTTGGCTAATCCGGCAAAATTATTTTCGTTTAAGTATTTCTTCAATTCTTCCGCGCCTTTCTGGGAAACTTTTTTATCTTTGATTAATTTATTGGCGATATCCACCAAAGCTTTTTTGGTAAAATGGGAAATGAGTCCCGGATTGGCACCGTGATCCACGACAGCAGTCACCGAATCTTTAGGCCAGTTTTTCATTATTTCCCTGAGTTTCATCTGACGATGATAAAGCGTCTTTTTTAAAATATCTTTTTCCGCATACGGATCCCAGGCTTCAACCGAAGTATTGACATATAGAGTATTGTGCTTGTGGCACCAGCCAAGAATATCGTTGGCTCCGATATTCCAGCCCAAATCAATCACCAAGCCGTTATCTCCAGCGTACTTTGCCAAAACTTTTCCTAAATTTTTCGGGGTTATTTTTTCCCGGCGATAATTTATTCCGGTCTTAGTGAAAGGTTTCAATTCCTTGGCTTTATTTTCAAAATCAACGATAGTTATTTTTTTCCGGTCAACATCCAGGTGTTCCAAAAGAATCGGCAAAGTGCATCGGGAAACCGAACCATAGCCGATGATTATAATTTTTTTATCGAACTTCAATTTTTTTAGTTTCATATTTTTGCTACACCCCCACACCAATTAAGGATAGCGCTTTGAAGATACTAAAACTCCTATAAAAAACGAATTTAATTTTTAGTTGCCATATAAAGAAAAAATGCAACTAAAATCCTTGATTGGTGTGGGGGTAAAATAATTTATTATGAATTTTATTGTATAGTATTGTGAAAATTATGCAACACTGTGGATAACTAAACCCCCACACCAACGGTCAAATGCAAAAGCATTCTGTTGGTGTGGGGGTAAAAAGATCAACTATCTAAAACTGCTCTCTAAATTTTATTTTACTTCTAGAATTTTGTAGGTCATTTTCCCTCCGGGAGCTTCAATATCCAACGCATCACCCTTTTTCTTGCCTAAAAATCCCTTACCAATCGGCGATTCATTGGAAATTTTAAAATGCGCAGGATCTACTTCATTGGAACCGACTATTTGAAACTCCATTTCACTGCCGTTAAATTTTACCTTGATCTTGGAGCCCATCTGGACAACCGTCGAAGCGCTGTCAAAGGAGACTACTTTAGCTTCCTTAAGCATAAATTCCAACTCGGCAATCCTGGCTTCATTTTCCGCTTGCTGGCTTTTGGCTTCACTGTATTCCGCATTTTCGCTCAGATCGCCTTGCTCTTTGGCTTCTTTGATGGCGTTGGCGATATTCTGCCTGACCACATTCCTACGATTTTCCAACTCTTCCTTAATTTTTTTAAGTCCGTCCGCGGTTATAAATTTGGACATGTTTTTGATTCTAATTATAAAAAATAAAAACGCAAGACAAATTGTACCATAAAAAAAAATACTGTCAAATAATGAATTTATTATTTATTCGCAAAATACCAATCCAAAACTTCCCGAGTAATCGGCAGCGCGGTGGAACTGCCTTCACCTCCGCCTTCGACTAAAACAACCATAGCGATTTTTGGATTGTCATATGGAGCAAAAGAAACAAACCAGCCATGCGTCTTATTTTCCGATCCAAATTGGGCTGTTCCGGTTTTTCCGGCCACCTCAACCGGAAGACTATTCAGGGATTGTGCTGTTCCGCCAGTTACAGTTTGGCGCATTCCCTCTTTAACAATCTGCAAAATATTATTTGGAATGAAATTTCTTCTGATAATTTCCGGATTTATTTTTTTTTCCTGACCATCTCCAAACTTTATGCTATTAACTACTTTTGGCGAATATAAAGTTCCACCGTTGGCAATTGAGGCTACATAATTTACCAGTTGGATAGGAGTAGCCGTTATAAAGCCCTGGCCAATTGAAGAGTGATATGAATCGCCAATATACCATCTTTCATTAAGCTTTTTTATTTTCCAGTCTTCACTGGGAATAAACCCAGAGGCTTCTCCAGGAAGATCAAGTCCGGAAATACTTCCGAAGCCAAAAAGATCGGCATATTCTTTAATCCGATCCATCCCCAACCCTGGAATATTGCCATAGCCTCCGCCAATTGAATAAAAGAAAACATCGCAGCTTTCGGCAATGGCTTTTTTAACATCAATTCCACCTCCATGAGTTTTCCAATCTCCAAAATGCCAACTGCCGATGCTTATGCCTCCGCTACAACCAACGGTAGTGGAAGCATTAATTGTTCCTTCAGATAAAGCGGCTACAGCCAAAGCAGGTTTAAAAGTAGATCCAGGCGGATATTCACCGCTGACCACCCGATTAAAAAGAGGAAGATTTTTATCACCGATTAAATTATTATAATCGGAGCTTGAAATACTCCTTGCAAATAAATTGTTATCATAGCTCGGCATACTTATTAAGGCCAGTACCCCGCCATTTCTTGGATCAATGGCCACAGCAGCGGCGGTTTTTGTTCCAGTTTGCTCTAAAACATTGGAAATGCTGTCATAAAGTTTTTTTTGCAATCCCTCATCAATATTTAAAACCAAATCATTTCCTGCTACCGCATCAATAACACCCAAGTTTTTTTTGATATTACCGACTGAATCAACCTCAACTTGTTTGGCTCCGTTTTTCCCTTTCAATTCTTTCTCATAGTATTTTTCCAAACCAGTCTTACCAATATAATCTGTCATCATATAATTTTTATTTTTGTTCAATTCCTCCTTGGTAATTTTGCCGTCATAACCAATTACGGAAGACAGAATGGTGCTATCTTGATATTCCCGAATAGCAGTATTTTCCAAATCAATTCCCGGCAAATTTTTGGCTTTTTCTGATAATATCAACGCTTCATCTTCTGAAATATTTTCTTTAAGCAGAATCGGATCTAATGATTTTCTGTCCTGGCTTTCAATGGCCACTTCGATATTACCTTCATCCATGTTGATAATACTGGAAACTGTTTGTGCGATTGTTCTCCTTTGTCCGTAATCTTCAGGCAGGTATCGCGGGATGATAACGGCATCGATACTGGGAACATTTTTAACCAAAATCTGTCCGAATTTATCGATTATTTTTCCGCGGGGAGCCTGGATTACGATTGAGCGGATCCGGTTATTTTTGGAAAGATCGGAATAATAACTTCCCCTGATAATTCCCAAATAGAAAATACGGCCAAAAAGAAGCAAGATTAAGACAAGTATGGTGTACCAAAATATATTTAAGCCCTTCCTTTCGATTGGTTTTTCGATTGCCGCCGCTTCTTTTTCCGTTGCTGAAATGATCGCATCCTCAATTTCGATGCCAGCGAAAGAATGATTTTTTTTTGTATAGCGCTTAAGCATGATTTTTCGGACTTATTTTCTGATTATAGAAATCCAAAAATTTTTCAAATTTTTTAAGTGGCAGATAAATTATTATAAAAATTAGTAGATTAAAAGCCGCTTTATACGCCAATTCATAGTAAAAAATCGGAAATGCGCCCAGATCAATTCGCTTAAAAATTTCTATTGTTTTAAAAATAAGGCCTAAAGCTAAGTCGTTAATAATAGTTCCAAAAATAATTAAAATTGCTAAGACTAAAAATTTCCAGCTGCGATGAATTAAAATAAATTTACGGTTAAGAAAACTTACTAAAAATATAACAATCAAAAAAGACAGGGCGTTGCTGCCCAACGGAGAGAAATTTAGAACATCCAAAAAAAATCCAGCCAGCATAGCTTCTTTCCAGGTTTTTTCAAACCCAACTTTCATAGTCCAAAAAATCAAAACAACCAAAATGAGATCGGGAATTTCATCGTTAGAAAAAAAATTTGGTAAAAAAGAAACCTGAAAAATAACTAGGATAAAGATAAGAATAACAGTCCAAATTTTTTGATACATAAAATATTATTTTACTACAAAAACCATGTCCAATTTTGAATATTTTACCCTGGGCATAACAATTGCTTGTTGAAAAAGTTTATCTCCAGTTTGCCTAATTTCTTGAATTTTGCCAATCAAGAGGCCTTTGGGCATATCACTGCCCAAGCCAGAAGTTACAATTATATCGCCTTCATTTAGAGACTCGCTTTGGGAAATCATATCCATAATGATTCCCAGGCCATATTCGCCCTTAACAACACCTCTGGCGTTCGTTTCTACATCGATTGCATTAACTGCGCTGCCAAAAAAGGAAAGAAGGTCCACCTTGGAACTATTTAGATTAACTTCGGAAATTTTACCGATTAAAATGCCCTCGAAGGCAATTACCGGCATACCGACTTTTATTCCTTTGTCATTTCCTTTATCAATTAAAAGCCAACTCCCCAACCTTTGTGGATCTTGGCCAATTACAAAACTAGCTTCCAAATTAAAATCTTTTTTCGGAGCCAAGCTTAATTGTTCCCTTAGCATGGCATTTTCTTTTTGTTCGGACTTAAAATTAGCCATTTCTGCTGCTAAAGAATGGTTCTCGCGAATCAATTTTTCATTTTCAACACGAAGATTTCTTATTGATCCTAAAAAAACCAGACTATCTGAAGTTTTCCTGCCCAATATATAGAAAGTTTTTTGTATAGGATAAGCTACTCTTAGGAAAAATTTTTGAATCGGATTGAAAGCTCCTCTTGGATTTAAAAAAATAAGCAGAAGACAAATCGTCGCCGCTCCCACAAATTGTATTAACTTCCTGGTAAGATATTTTTTCGGCATAAGCCAAGTTAAATGAAAGAATCCTCGTGTTGATTTTCAACCAAAACTTCCCTCAAAGCGTCAATGTCTTCCAGAACAATTCCGGTGCCGCGGACAACCGCCGTTAACGGATCTTCCATCATCCTAACCGGCATTTCCGACTGGTCGGCTACTAACCGGTCCAAACCCCTGATTAAACTGCCCCCGCCGGCTAAAATTATCCCGCTGCGCATAATGTCGGATAAAAGCTCCGGCGGCGTTTCTTCAATGGTAGTTTTAATATTATTGATGATTATCCTGATCGAACGGGAAAGTGCTTCTCTGACTTGCTCGTCATTGATAGTAATTTCTTTAGGCAGCCCCGAAACCAAATCCCGCCCCCGGACCTGCATTTTCATGCTTTCTTTTTGGGGACAAGCGCTGCCAATGGCAATTTTTACATCCTCGGCTGACTTTTCCCCCACCAGAAGATTAAATTCATCCCGGCAATAACGGATGATATCTTCGTTCATTTCATCGCCGGCAATCCGTAAATTTCGGGAAGCCACCACTCCGCCTAATGAGATAACCGCAATATCGGTCGTGCCTCCGCCGATGTCCACCACCATATTACCGGCGGCATCCTGTACCGGCAGACGCGCTCCAATCGCCGCCGCCATCGGTTCATCGATCAAATAGACCTCTCTCGCTCCGGCATTCATAGTCGCGTCAATCACCGCCCTTTTTTCCACTTCGGTTATATCAGAAGGAATCCCGATGACTACCCGCGGCCGGGCAAAAAAAGAAAAACTGTCACGATGGACTTTTTCGATAAAATATTTAAGCATCTGCTCGGTCACTTCGAAATCACTGACCACGCCATCAACCAGCGGACGCGTAGCGACGATATGCCCAGGGGTTTTTCCCACCATTTTTTTGGCTTCCCGGCCGATCGCCAAAACTTGTCCGGTTTTCTTGTTAACCGCCACCACCGATGGCTCATTGATGACAATACCTTTGCCTTTGACGTAAACCAAAGTATTGGCTGTTCCCAAATCAATTCCAATATCCTTGGAAAAATTTCCAAAAAATTTGTCGTTAACTCCCCTGATTAATCTTTTTGCTCTTTGTTTCATTGTTATTTAAGAAATCTAAAAATAAACATTCAGGCATGTTTAAAATTATGGTTTGTTTTTATTTTATGTAAGAAACCTGTCACTAAATAATACTTGGAATAAAGGCGCTTGTCAAAATGACCCGGTTTCTTATTAAAAATACGAAGCTACTTGATGATAAATTTGGCAACATCCTTAAAGGTTATCCACACCATCAGGGTTATAAGGATCACAAAGCCGATCGTATGGAACATTTGCTCGGTTTTTTGGCTGACCGGACTGCCCTTGATTTTTTCAATAAGAATAAACAGGATCCTGCCCCCGTCCAGCGCCGGAATGGGCAAAATATTAATAATGCCCAGATTTATGCTGATTAGAGCCATAAACAATATTAAAGGGACAAAACCCAGTTCAAACGCCTGCTTGGTCAATAAAATTATACCCACCGGACCGGTTACCTCCGCTGCCACTTTCTGCCCCGAAAATGGACTCATTATCAAACTATAAAGCGTCGCCAGCATCAAATAAATCACTTTGCCCACCGCCACCAAACCCAGCCAGATTGCCTGATACCACGGAAGTTTTTCAACGCCGCCGCTATCGAAAGTAATTCCAATTGGGCCTTGATTTTCTGGATATTCGGTCCTGGGTGTCAATTTTACGCTTAAAATCGTTCCGTCTCTTTTTATTTTTAACTGGACCTCCTTGCCTTTGTTCGCATTGATATAATTTATAAAATCTGCCGTTCCCATGAAATTGGTTTTTCCCTGCTGATTGATAATTTCATCGCCACTTTTTAAACCGCTGATATATGCCGGGCTATTGGCATTGACATCGGCAATTTTTATCAGATTATTCCCCCTGACCAGATCGATTGTTTCCTTGGGAGTGCCAACCATAAACGCCAAGGCAATCAACACCCAAGCCAAAACAAAATTCATAATCACCCCGGCAGCCAAAACCATAATCCTGGTCCAAGCGCCCTTGGCAGCAAAACTGTCCGGTTCATTTTTTTTGTCTCCATTTTCACCTTTGATCCGCACAAATCCGCCCAAAGGTATCCAATTTAAGGAATAGATCGTTCCGGAAGAAAAACCCGGCTGGCTTTTTTCTTTATGGTCTTCTATTTCTTCGGGACTGTCGCCGTCATAATTGCCCCAGATCCAGCGCCATTTTTTTACCGGCGTGATCTGGTCAACTTCCTGGATAGTTTCGGTTATTTTTTCCTTAATAACTTCAACATCACCTTCCAGATAATCTTCGGTTTCAATTTTTATCTCGTCTTTGGCGGACACTTTTTCCAAATTCTTGCCGGAAATCTTCTGGATGCCAAAAATTCTCGGCGGAAAACCAAAACCAAATTCTTCGGCCCGGATGCCGCTTTTTATAGCAGTCAAAAAATGCCCCAGCTCGTGGACAAATATCAAGATTCCCAAGACCAACAAAAAAACGATTATCGTCACCATAAAAGCGATTTTATTATTTAAAAAATTTTAGACTGTCAATATTTCCTGTTCTTTATTGGAACGGATTTCTTCTATTTTTTTATTATATCCATCGATTACTTCCTGCAATTTATCTTTACCGTGAAATTTGTCATCCTCGCCGATCTTTCCAGTTTTTTCCATTTCCTGAATTTCTTCCCAAACATCTTCCCGGTGTTTCCGCACGGAAATTTTGGCTTCTTCCGATTTTTGGTTGAGAATTTTTACCAATTCCTTCCGCCTTTCTTCGGTCAGTGGCGGAATATTGATGCGGATCACCTGTCCGTCGTTTTGGGGATTTAAATTAAGCTGTGATTCCCTGATGGCTTTTTCGATATTAACCAAGCTGTTTTTATCCCAGGGAGAAATTACGACGGTTCTGGGCTCGGGAACAGAAATGCTGGCCACCTGCTTGATGGGCGTATTGACGCCATAATATTCAACCTGCAAATTTTCCACGATGGCCGTCGAGGCTCTGCCGGTTCTCAGCTGATTCAATTCTTCCTTGAAATGTTCGATTGATTTTTCCAGTTCCGGTTTGACTTTCTCAATTATTTCTTTATACATATGTGGTTAATTTATAATTATTACTTGCTGTTTCCGGCATACAGGATGCTCGGGTCGGCGCTTGAATATTTAATTATGCGCATTGACTTGCCTGACGGAAATTGGAAAGTTGACCAATTGGATCCTCCGTCAACCGAGCGATAGGCAGCCTGGGCCGAGCCATAAATTATTTCATTTGAATTGGTCGGGTTAATGGCAACAACCGTAACCGGAAAAGTGCTGGAATTTCCCAAAGTAGGAATTACTTCCCAATTTTCCCCGGCATCTTTACTTCTTAAAATTCCGGCAGCTCCGGCGGCATATAGCCAATTTCCATTATTGGGATCGGTTTCAACAAAACTTATCTGTCCATGGTTGAAACTCGTCTTGGCGATAAATTTGGATAAATCCTCCCAGCTTTTTCCGGCGTCCTTGCTCCGGAAAACAACTCCGGTCTGGGTAACCAAGTATAGCAAACTGCTGTTTATTTTATCAATCACTATTTTTAAAACCGGACTGGGCGTTTGAAAAATATTCTTCCAGGTAACGCCATAATCCGTCGTCTCAATGACTTGATTGTCGCTGGTGGTAATATAAATGGAACTTGGATTGCGCTTGTCCAAAGTTAAGGAAACTGCCAATGGTCCATTGGATGGAGAAGTATAAATTTCCTGCCAACTGTCTCCGCCATCAGTACTCTTAAAAACTTTCCCCCGTCCTTGCCAGACCGCGGTCGTATAAACGATTTTGCTGTTGACCGGATCCAGTTCCAAGCCATAAACTTTTTCCGATTGGAAGTTAATGTGTTTCCAGGTTTCCCCTCCGTCTTCGGTTTTTATAATTCCGCCGGTCCGCAATCCCGCATAAACGACATTGGCATTGGAAAGATCAATGGCCAGATTTAATACATCCATTCCGGCAAAATCTATCTTTTCATTGAGCGCCGACTTATTTTTCAGCACCCAAGTTTTTCCGCTGTCGGTCGATTTCCATAGGCTTCCCGCTGAGCTCGATGAAGAGCCACCACTTAAAGAACATCCGGCCAGAAGCAATGGCAGGAATACGAGGCTTAATATTTTTGTTTTCATAGGCTTATTTTATGGTTTTATTATAGCAACGAAAAACAAAAGAATCCAGCGAATATTATCCGGCTGGATTCTCTCTGATGTCATAAATAAACCACCTGCACATTTTTACCGTTCAACTTTTTCTCTCTGCCTTTTTTGGTCAGAATAAAGGTCCGGTCGTAACGGCCCGACTCATGCATCGCCAAGGAATCGGCGTTTATGTGGAAAATTTCCTTTTTCTTGACCAAAACCGGAATGTCTATGCCGGCTTTAACGCCGATCTTTGCCAGCTGATTCCTGAGAAGCTTCCGGTTGTTTTCCAAAACTTTCTTGGCGATTTTTTTGCCTTCTTTGGAAGGAATGATCCGGGTGCCATTTTCAAAAATATAAACCAGGCCGGCCGCGTCCAGCGCCGCAGAAATTTGGCAGCCGCCGCCAACAATGATTTTTACGACGGCTTTTTCTTCCTTCTCTTTGATGAAATTATGTGCTGCTGTGTCATTAACAAAATCTCCGGAAATTTTAATAAGAATACTCTCTATTTTCATTGCCAATCCTCCTGTGCTTGATAATTTAATTTGAAGAACTACTTTTGGTACGCCCACCAGGATTTGAACCTGGGACCATCTGCTTAAAAGGCAGTTGCTCTACCAGACTGAGCTATGGGCGCGTAAATTAATAACTGTCTTACAGTTTAACAATAAAAATCTTTTTAGTCAATACTAAAACATTCGATTTTTATTTCTTATACACTTTTTCAAACCTTTTTATTGGTATATAATTAGTTCAGCTAATATATAAAATATGAATGAAGAAATAAAAAAACCAACTAATCCACTTCACAGAAATATAAAATTTAATTTTTGGATGATATTTTTTTGCTGGTTTGCAGTATTTTTTATGTTTCTTTTATTAATATTGCTTACCGGTGTTAAATCTGTAAAAAATTATATTTCAGGAGCAACGCTAGTGTCATTAATTCTTGCACTTGTTGTATCTGCCATTCACAAGTGGATTGCCATCCCGTTATATAGATATCTGGGAAATAAAATCGTCTCTTTAATTGCAAAAATAAAAATAAACTTATCGAGCTTGCTAATCTCGCTTGCATCAATCTGGGTATTTCTATCCATTATTACGGCGATACTATTTATTCTACCAAATGACATGATTAGGACTCAGCATGTTGATTTTATGGATTATCTACTTTTTTCTGAGTTCATACTTTACACAACCGCTATTCGGGTTGTTTTAGGAATCATCATCATCTCTTCTCTGTTTTATTTGTTTTTCCAGAAAAGCAATAGTGAAAAAACAAAAAAATATTTATTTTGGTTAACACAGATTTTTTTTGCAGTTATTTTATTTATTTTTTATTTTGTTTTATATGGCCCTTGGATAGGTTTTACTATTCTTGGATCAGGTGGGTGATTTTTTATATCTTAAATTGTTCAAAAAAATCCCTTTTCGGGATTTTTATTTTACTCAAATTTAAAATTTAATTTACTTGTTGCGCCGGTACAAGAAAAACATGAATCCCAGCGGTAAAATCATCCAAATCAACGGGGCCCAGCCGGCGGTAAAATAGCTAAAAGCATCGGGCGAGACATAATTCAAGGCTTCCTTTTTGGGCATAATGGAAAAGATAATGCTGAGAATCAGGCCGATCTGCAAAAAGCTGACTACAAATACCTTCCACAGGAAGGCCGATCCGGCGCCGGAAAAACTGATATCAAAAAATTTCCGGCTCATTAAAGTCAATGCCACTAAAACGATGAGAAAAACCAATACTTTTATGGTGTAATCCGAAGTCAGATCTTTCGGCAAAGTCGCGGTTATTCCGAAAGAAACATAAATATTGACCAGTACTGTCATTAGTTTATGTTTTCCCAAAAGCATTCCGTAAATAAAAGCGGTCAACGCCATAAAAATAAAGAGGTATACGTCTAGTGTTAGTGATGCCGAAATTCCAATTTTAGAAAGAAGGATATTTGGATTCATTTTTTTTTATTATTATTTTACCTCCAAATTATACAACAAATTCTGCTACTGGGAAATAGTTTGGCCGTTTTTTTCCAATTTCAGAGCATAATCCTTGAAATTTAATTTTTTACCGGCATCAATAGTAACTTCCACCGCCAAACCTTTCATAGTTTCCGGATTGAAATATTGGTCAAAAATAAAATTTCCTAGTGAATAATAAATTTTTTTGCCTTTATAAATTTCCTGACTTTGGACCACATGCGGGTGCGAACCGATTATTAGATCAGTTCCTGCATCAATAAAATTATGGGCCAGTTCCTTGGTCTTTTCGGCTGGAGTCAAAGCATATTCCCTGTCCCAGTGAGCATAAACAATCACCAGATCGGCCAAAGCGGTTTTGGCACTTTTTATTTGTGTTAACGTTCTCGCACCTCCATTGGGAATAAATTGGTCGTAATTGACGAAGGCCACTTTCCAACCGCCAATTTTTTCTATTGCAAAATTGTTTTCAACTTTCGGATCGCCGAAATAATCAATGCCGGCCCCTTTAAGATTGCTTCTGGTTTCATCTAGGCCGCTTTCTTTAAAGTTCAGGATATGGTTATTGCCAATGCTGACCAGATCTATGTTATATTTTTTCAAAGTTGGCAAAAGACTTTTATCAAAAGTGAAAATATAATTATTCCTGGCTCCGAATTCGGAATTCACGCTGATCGAATCGGAACTAGTCACCGGACCCTCCAGATTGGCAACCACCAGATCATTTCCGGATAGGATATTGGCAACTTTTTGGAAAATAAAATCATTGCCTTTAGCTGAGGCAGTTTGCCGGATATAGCGGTCAAACATCAAATCGCCCAAAAACAGAATTTTTGCGCTTTTTTTGCTTTCAGTTTCCGCAACCGCCGGAACAACTTCTGTTTTTTTATTCTCGATTACCGGCTGGGCAACGGAATTGATGATGACTTTTTTATTGGGATAGCCTTTAGAATAATTTGAAAAATAAAAACTGCCTGCCAAAATAAATCCGGCAAGCAGCAAAATTGTTAAAATTATGATAACTTTTTTCATTTTAATTCGGGATGTGTTCCTTGCTGACAAATTTTTTGATGTCATCCAAAGTTCCCATAAATTGGGCCGGGAAAATTATGGTAGAATTTTTCTCCACGCTGATTTCCGCCATCGTTTGCAAATTCCGAAGCTGTAAAGCAATCGGATGCTTGGCCATCACATCGGCTGTTTCCGCCAGTTTCTGGCTGGCCAATAATTCTCCCTCGGCGGCTATAACTTTGGCTCTTTTTTCCCTTTCGGCTTCGGCTTGTTTGGCCATGGCCCGCTGCATATTTTCCGGCAGCTCGATGTCTTTTATTTCCACGACAGTTACCACCACGCCCCATTGTTCCGTATGGGTATCCAAAACACTGCCAATTTCCTTATTGATCGTATCCCTTTCTGAAAGAACTTCATCCAACTGGAAACGGCCGACAATATTTCTGACAGTCGTTTGGGCAATCTGGTTGATGGCCTGCATCACATTTTCAATAGCTACGATGCTTTTGGTGGCATCTACAATTTTATAATAGGCCACGGCGGAAATATCCACGGAGACATTGTCTTTGGTAATGATTTTTTGCGGGGGAATCGGAAGAGTAATTGTTCGTAAGTCCACTTTTCTCATCCAGCTGATGTAGGGAATTATCCAAGTCAATCCCGGATCTTTGACGCTGATTATTTTTCCAAAGCGAAATACAACGCCTTTTTCATATTGCTGGACCACGCGAAAGCCCAGCAAAATAATGAAAACAATTATTATGACTATTGTCCACGTCATATGATTTTTTTTAATTATTAATCTGCTTTAAATCTATCACTTTATGGGTAAAAAGCAAGGTTTTTAAATGCCTTGCTCTTTCAATTCTTCAATTATTCTTTTTTGCTCCCGCGATAAACTTTTCGGGGTTTTGACAATCACTTTTACCATCTGGTTGCCCCGGCCGCGGCCGTGGATATCCGGCACGCCTTGGCCTTTGATTCGAAAAACTTCTCCCGATTGGGTACCGACAGGAATTTTTAAAATTAAACTGCCTTCAATAGTTTCAATTTCGATTTTCCCGCCCAAAGTAGCCGTGGAAAAATTAATATGCTCGGTGCTTAAAATGTCATTTTCTTTGCGGGAAAATTTCGGATGTTTTGAAATATGGACATTCACGTATAAATCCCCCAGCTCGGCGCCTTTTTCTCCGGCTTCGCCGCGGCCGCGCACGGAAATCGTCTGGTTATTTTCAATCCCGGCCGGAATATTGACGGAAATTTTTTCTTCTTCCTTCACCCGGCCATCGCCGCCGCATTTGGAACATTTTTTTTCATAAACACTGCCTTCGCCAGAACATTCCGGACAAACGCTGACTTGCGAAAAGCTGCCAAAGAAACTTCTTTGGATTTTTTTTATTTGCCCAGCACCTTTGCAAGTCGGACAGGTTTTCCGGCCGGTTCCCAATTCGCCGCCGGCACCTTGGCATCGGTCGCAAACCACCCGCTCATAAATATTCAATGTCCTTTCGGTTCCTTTGACCATTTCTTCGAAAGTTATTTCCACATCCACCTGAATATCCCGGCCGCGCTTTTTCCTCCTGGATCTGGAAGAGCCGCCAAAAATATCGGAAAAAATATCTTCAAATCCGCTGCCGCCAAAATCAAAGCCCTGGCTTCCAAAACCTTGAAAGCCAGAAAAATCGAAACCGCCGAAGCCTTGCCCGCCAGGACCACCTTGTTCAAAAGTCTGGCCAAACTGGTCATACTGCTGGCGCTTGGCCTTGTCCGATAAAACCTGATAAGCCTCGTTAATTTCCTTGAATTTCTGCTCATTGCCGCCTTCCTTATCCGGATGGTGCTGGTGAGCCAGTTTCCGGTAAGCCTTTTTTATCTCATCGTCGGATGCCCCCTTGGAAACGCCTAAAATTTCATAATAATCTTTCGCCATTTTTGTCTGCGAGGTACGAGCGGCTACAAAAATGAGCGTCCCGCACCAATTCTTTATTTAATCTATATTCTTTAATTGATTTAAGCCGAAGGCGGATCCGAGCATCTAATTCTATGTTTAATAAAGACATTGTCGGAATTCGGTGCGGGATCGCCATAATTTATGCTTATTATATTAACTATTATATATCAAAATAAAAAAATTAGCAATCTCTAGTCACGAGTGCTAATATTAATACTTTTTACCGCTTTACCCAGTCAAATACGATTTGAGCCTGTTTTGTAAAAACATCTTTCCGTAATATCTTTTAAGATATTTTTCTCTGTGGGTAGCGTCTTGTTGATTTAGGCAAGCTTCATAATAAATCAATTTCAGCGGCCTTCTGTCTTTTGTAGAATTAACCAACCCCTTATTGTGTTGCTCAAATCGTAATTTTAAATTTTTTGTATATCCTGTATATAATTTCCTGTCTTTTTTAGATTTTAATACGTAAACGTAGTGAAACATTGTTTGGGTAAAATTTAAAATTATTTGACGGGGTGAATTTATTCTATTATCTCTGCTTCGATCTGAACCTTGCTTATTTTTATCACCTTAGTCTTCAGAAGGATTCTGAATACTATATTTGCCAAAAATATTAAAACTGGGCTTAGGAATGAACCAAGATAAAAAATAGTGATGAAAAGGACAATGGCAATCACCAGGGGCAAAACCGGGAAATTATTTTGATCCGAAAAATTGGGGGTGATATAACTGTTTATCCGGTCATTGATTACCCGGACAAAAATGTCATAGATCTTTTCCTGGCCGGTCAGGGGAAATCCGGTAACGCCTTCCAGCTGGCTCCGGCCTTGTTGCAAAATCAAATCCTGATTTTGGCTTGCGATTTCATTGCTTGATTCGCTCAGCTTGGTCAGATATTGCTTTTTAATTTCATTCCGCTTGGCCAACCGAAGGTTTTTTCCGTATTGGTCATCAATCATCTTATCGATCTGGTCGCCGGAATTTTCCTGGATCGCCTGTTCATTATTTTGTTCGGACTGGGTTTCCAGGATAAATTGGTCAACGGTCAAATTTTCGTTGTCCAGGCCCTTGAATTTGGGGTTGATGCTTGATAAAATCTTTGGCGCCACGCTGCTGAAAAAACCGTTCATCTGAAATTTCGGAATTATTTTGCCGATTCCCGAATACCTCACTTCAAAATAATATTGGCTGGAAATTATGATCGCTATGGCCAGAATAATATAGGTACTGCCATCACGGATCGTTTTCCAAAAATCAACCTTGATATTAAGGCTCAGATCTTTCCTGATTTTTTTAGCCGCTGAAATAAGACACAAAGATCCTAAAGCGATAAAAATCAAATGCACTAAACTAAAAGCAAAAATAGCGCTAAGCAGAGAGGCGACGAGCGTAATAATGGCCATCACCGAAGCTTCTTTGACAAAAACCGCGCACAAGGAAAAAGTGATTAAAAAAAGTGAAAACCAAATGATGGGTGCCGCCCAGGTGCTGACATTAGCAAGGTTGATCGCCCGGTCCACGCTGCGCCAGGCAAAAAAAGCAAAAGCTAAAACCAAGACCATCAAACAATATTTTAATATTTGTTTTGCCATGCTTTTATTATAGCAAAATTTTGGGCTAAAATCTACGAAAAGTCGCTTTGAATATTAACAAAGATATAATTTTTAAATTCTTCTAAGGAAATTTTTTCCAGTACTAATTTATGCAGCAAATTCAACTGGGGATATTTTTTTAAATCACAAATTTTATTTAAAATTTCCAGCGTTTTCACGCCTTCAACGGTTTGATGTTCGCGTTCCATTTTAGCCAGAGCCGCTTTTGGTTTCATTCCTTCTCCAATATATATTCCAAACTTACGGTTACGCGTATCTCCGGTGCAACTCATCAAAAGATCATTGCCCCAACACTGGCTGCCGAGTGAAAAAGTATCTTTTTTGGCGCCCAGACGATAAACCGCCAATTCTTCGATTTCAAGCGCGGTTCGCGAAATAATATGGGTTTCCGAACCATAAGAAAATCCCATGCCTTTAGTGATGCCGGCTAAAATCGCCACCACATTTTTGAAAGCTGAAGCATATTCCACGCCTTTTAAATCGCTGGTTGGATAAATGAACAGATTGGAAGAGGAAAGAATATTCGTCAAATTTTTTAGCACCTTCCCGTTTTGGCAAGCCAGGCTGGCCCCCAACGGCTCATGCGCGAAAAGATCCTTGGCGATCGTACCGCCAGCCAATAACGCATAATCCTCAAGCTTATCAGCCAAAATATTTTCAATTATTTCCGAAAGCCCTTTTCCGGTTTGGTAGTCCAAGGCCTTGGCCGTATTCAAAACAATCAGCGGCTTATTTATATATTTTTTGGCGTGTTGCAATACGCCGCGGGTCGCGTCGGAATTGACCGCCAAAATCAAAAGATCGCAGTCTTTAACCAGGCTTTTCAGGCTGGTTTCAAATACGATTTTCGAACCAAGTTTGGTATTTTTAAAAAGATAGGGGTGGCTTCTTTTTTTTCGGAGATGATTGACTATTTTTTCATTAACATCGTAACCGCATACCTCGTAACTTAATTTACGCCGGCTATTTTTTTGGTCAAAATGTTTAAGAATAGCATAACCGAAATAACCGACTCCTAAAACGGCAATTTTTTTGATCTTCTTTTCGGTTTTTTTTATTCTGACCACATCGCCATTATAGCAAGCATTTTGGAAAAATAAAAAAAAGGCCAGACCAATAAAATCGGTCTGGCACTTGATTATCTGGGCGCGGCCAGAAATCAATTGGCATGTTCGGGAAAAATAATTTTAAAAATGGCGTTATTGATCGGATCCGCTACCAGCCGGAATTTAATAATTCCCGTCTCGGTTCCGAAAGCTTGCCTGACCAGGCTTTTTACCCTCGCTTTTTCTTCCGGACTGCCGTTGCAAATAATTTTTTCCACCGATTCCACAAACAGCAATCCGTTGCCCTGGAGCAAGTCTCTGGCATTTTCAATGTCACGCGTACTGAAACAATTATCATTTTCCATCAAAAAATCTCCTTCCTGAGTTATATATTTTTAAAAATTTCCATATTTACCAAGCACCCAGCATAACAAAAAAAATGAGCCGTGTCAAGCCTAATTATAAATTTATTTAACATAAAAGCGGCCAGTTCCAATCAACTGGCCGCCTCAAAACTTGATTCCAAGCTTTTGCCTTAAGGCTGCCTTAAGCAAACGGACGATTGTATAGTCATTGTGCAAAGTGACACTGTTTAAAAAATCTAGCATGGCCTGTTGATTCAGCTTGATTTCTTCTTCAGAATGGCCGAAATCGCCTCGCCATTCAAAAAGCAGTGCACTTGCTAATTCGACTATATCTTCTTCCTGGACTTCTTGACCTTGCTGGAAGCGTAGGGATACTATTTTCTTAATATGATTAATAAGAAGGTTGGCCAATTTCTCCATACTTTTTCTCTCCTTTTGGATAAGGTTTTGTTATTAAAAAAACTGACTTTTCATTGTAGCAGAAATATTTAATTATTCCAATAAATTAAAAGACCTGAATGAAAGTGAAATTCATTCAGGTCTTATTGTCGATAATTCTTCTTGCCTATTGGCAATACTCCATAATATCAATTATGGTCAGTATGCGCTCATACTGGGCAGTGAGACAGAATATCGGATCCGGGTTGCACCAGCATTTATCTGGGCAATAGAAAATGCTTTCTAAAAGCAGATCCTTAAAATAACTTACACATTCCGGAAGATACTCCGAAAGATAAGAATCAAGGATATCCTCCAGCCACCACATATCATCAGTCAAATTGCAGTAATCATCAACGTCATTCAGTGAAGAATAGCGTTGAAGTTTAAGCACTTCTTTTTTATAGAAAAATGCTTTTCTTGCAATCAACGACTGCGTCATGAGGTTTATGATCTGGTAGTTTTCCTGGGCTTCTTTTTCTGATCCGTTATAGAAGCCGGACTCAACCCTGGATTTTTCTTCGGCAACGATAGCCCTCAGCTTTTTTATTGCTTTGCTGGAAGCCTCTGCCCTTGTTAAACCGCTGAAAAATACTGCTAACAGAACTGAACACACGATGGCTAATTTCTTCATGACACTACCTCCTTCTGAATGGTTTGCGTTTAATTGACCACTATATCGCCTGCAGCGGTTGATGAAACCGAAGCCAGGACTCCCTCATCATTTATAATTTCGCAGAGAACCTTTCCTTTTGAAGATTGCGAAATTATCACTATGTCCATAATTCTTTGGGCAACCCTAACAATTGCTTTTTCCACAATATAATCGGATTTTTCCAGCGAAAGACAGATGCAGGTTTGATCATCGGGAAGTTTTTTGTTGAGGTCGTTAATTCTGACCTCAATTGTCGCCTCTGCCAGGCTATTATAGGAAGATGCGATTAAATCCCTTTTTAACGTTTTTGCCAAAAAAGGGAAAAAAACTTCCGGGGTTCTAAAAGTATCCCCCGGATACCTTTTGGGAGGCACTTCAACGCCACAAACTTTCAGTATTGCCATACATTTTCTCCTTCCTCGTTTGAGTTAATATTGTAAATATTCTAGCCAAAACTGAACTTAAAATAGTAGCATAAGGCGCCATTTTTGTCAATGATTTGCGCCAATTATCATTATTTGCCAAACAAAAAACGCAGGAAAGGTATAGACACATTCCTGCGTTATTTTAACCAACAACATTTAGCCGAATTATTTTAAAAAATGGCCTCCTGGTCCTTCTTTTTAAGGTAATTCTGCAGTTTTACCAAGGACTCCGGCGGTTTGGGTATTGTTGCTCCAGGAATAGACTTCAAGAATTCAATTCTTTCATCCAGAGCCCTCAGGAGCGCTGAACTTGAGACATCACTGCATATCGGCTCAGGAGATTCAAACATAAGCATATGACTGACGGACATAAATTCGTTAACTCCCATCCGCACCTCTCCGACCCAAAATTTATCGCCAGGCTTCTGCCCATTTTTTTCCATGGATCTTTTAACTTCTCCATAGAGAAATTCAATTTCTTTCTCCAGGTCATAAGAATATTGGGTCGCCTGGAGAGCCGCCGCCGCCATAAGATCTTTTGCTTCCTGTTCGTGTTTTTTCTTCAACTCTTCCGCCACTGACCGCTTGGCTTCTTTGGTTTCCAGGCTTTTTATTACCAGATGGGCTTTCCTCAGCTGGTCCTCCAAAGCCTTTATCATTTTTGCGGATTTTTTTTGTGGCAAAGGTTTTTCGCCATTGCTACGCTTGCCTGTTCCTGGTACCTTATTCTTTTTTCTCATTGCGTCACCCTCCATCCAAATTAGGTTGTTTGTGGTTGGTTGTTAATAGTGCATCAAAAGAGTTCAAATAAAGGCGGAGGTAAAGTCCCAGCTTCGATGAGAGGCAAAAAAAATAACGCTGAAATAAGCGTTATTTTTCTTGACTCCCCGGCTTTTGTTAAATCCTATTTATTATCTTCCGGATTTTCGGTTCCGGCAACTTTGACTTCGCAAGCTTCTTTCGACGGCTTGAAAAAGTTCTTATTCCTCAATCCGCAAAGCTTTGCCTTTGACAATCGCTTCGGCGATTTTTGTTCGCGCCGAAGACAGGATGCGCTGGAAAGTGCTTTGGGATGTATTCATCTTCTGGGCCGCCTCAATTTGTTCCAGCCCGTCATAATCCTTTAGCTTAACTGCTTCCATCTCTTCTTTGGTAATTGAAACTTCCTCCAATTGCTTCATCGGAATTCCCCTGGGCTTAAAATAGTGCGCTTGCGGGTTAAAGCGCAACCGGCGGCACATTCTTGGTCTGACCATAAAAATTAAACTTATTGTTTTCTTGATTATACCATTAAACCCAACCTTCTCCTTACTTGCTAGCTGAATAAGGAGAAAGGCTGATTTCAATAGCGCGGATTATTTTTCCAGTCCTTTTAGCTCTCCCTCAACCATTTCCAACTCCTGTTTCAGATCGGCTATTTCTTCTTTAAGAATTTCTTCTTTTTCTTTTTTGTCCAGATTTTGGTATTTCCGGTAAAACCACCCGCACATAGCCCGGCCGTAACCGCGACCTCGTCCTAGTCCCGAACCATGGCCGCCGTCACAAGGACCCATTCCCCAGCCGGTTCCGGCCCCTTGACCCATCGGTCCTGTTTTGTCTCTATTTGGCATATTTATCACCTACCTTCCTATTTGAATTGTTAGTGAGTCTATATTATGAATATATACCCATAATATAATACTGTCAAGGAGTTGCAATATTTCAATTAAAAAACAGGGCTCACTTCCCTGTTTTTTAAAAGACTTCTGGTCCTATGCCTCCGGATTTTTGACTTCGCAAGCTTCTTTCGACGGCTTGAAAAAGTTTCTGGTCATACAGACGAAAACATTCCAGTAGAAAATCACGTGGAGCAGCGCCGCGATAATCATAATAATCCCCGCCCAATCGTGGATGGCTCCCCAATCATGACGTCCATAGCCTAAAAGCGTAGCTGTGCTATGCCCTCCGCCTCTTTGTCCCTAGCCTGGCGGTAGGAAAAAGAAAATCAGAAGTCCGGTAATGGCTACAATCACGAATGATACCAGGGTAATTAGATCAACCATATACTTCATTTTTTGTTTGTTCATTTTTTTGAGTATTAATTATTAGCCCTCTAATTATATTATACGATTAACTTAAAGAAAAGGCTCAAAAAAAACCGTTGCGGGGAGGGGAAATAAAAAAGGCGCTAAATAATTGCGTCTTTTTAAATAATTATTCTATCTGGCAAAACCTAATTTTTCCAGTTTAACTACCCTTTTCTCTAATTTTTCAAATTCATCGTAGGAAACTTTTCTTTTGAGTTCAAATTTAATTTCAGCAATGTCGCTTTTTAGAACATTGACATCACCTTTCAACAAATTGATATCCCCTTTCATTACGTCAATATCACTTTTTATAACGTCCACATCGTTCTTGATATATTTTATGTCTTTTTTCATCTCCTGCTGATCCTCGGCAATGATTTTGATTCCATCATTCATATTCTCCAACATTGACATAACCTCGCCTGATTTGAAGGTTTGATCTGAATTATTGATTTTTTTAGCTTTCTTTTTCATATGACTTATTATACTACTACAATTTTAAGCGTCAACTTTGCTATTTTGGCTGTTGTGAAGATGACAAAAAGGCCGAGAAATGCGGAGGGGATTTATTTTTTTAATTTAAAACCGGGGGTAATATTTCAAGAAAATATAAAAAAACCAGCCCTTGTTCAAGAGCTGGTTTCAATGATCTGACACTAACTTTTTTCAAAGAGCGGCAATTGTTTGCCAGGCTGGCTTTTATTTTTGGCTTTTTTGGGCTTGGGCAAATGTTTGTGATATTGTTTTACGCCCATAGTACCGACCATTTCTAAAACTGCTTCTTTGCCGTATTTCTTGGACTTCAGCCGGTTAGCATAAGCCATAGCTTTGCCATAAGCCGCTTTTATAAAATCGGCTTCAAAAACTTTGTTTATGTAAAAGTCAGCATCGATCATACTTCCATATTTATCATAAACTATAAATCTGGCTGTGACTTTATAATTGGCTCTCACTATGCCCTCCTTAATATTTTAGGTTATTTTTTTGGTAAAGAATCAAATTAATCTAGCGCGTTTTTTATAGAAAGTCAAGAAAACGACATTCTCACATTCTCGAGAATGTGAGAATGTAATATTGAGTAGTTTTAAATAGATTGGAATTTGCAGAGAAAATTGTAGAGGATTTTCCCGTAAGGCGAAAGTTCATGGGCTACTGCCCTGC
>Ga0172368_10000154_pt1 | contig 92289 bp, 84 predicted proteins | sample Lak11m_FD_114540 | JGI IMG/M metagenome (GOLD analysis project Ga0172368, IMG submission 114540) | Freshwater microbial communities from Kabuno Bay, South-Kivu, Congo - kab_022012_11m | ecosystem: Environmental > Aquatic > Freshwater > Lake | place: Democratic Republic of the Congo: South-Kivu...
CGGTCAGGCCGCATAGCAGCCTGGGTTACCGCCCTCCGGCACCAGAGGCAATAACGGCAAGATCAACACAAACAACGCCTTCAAACTCTCACAAGAATTGGTACAACTAATGGGGGCAGGGCAACTCTTCCGACGCTACTTCATTTATCGGTGGCGATATTTGAATAGCTTGTTTTGAGACTGGAAGCACTTTTTCTCGAATAATTTTAAGTTTTGACATATTTTCTGTAACAGTCTCGATCATTTTAAAGAGAGTTTGTTTACATACATCAAGAATACCCTTTTCTATTGATTCATCCCCATCGGATAGCTTCGTTAATTGGTTCAGACACAATTTAATTCCATTTATATGATAATGTAATTGATCGACAATCCGAACATCTTTAGGTCGAAGTCCTATTTCAAGTATAAACCCTAAAGCTTTACCATAATCAATAATATCTTTGATTGCCAAATCTTCATCGTAAGAATCTTCAATCTTTGAGATTCTGCTCTGCGTACATTTCATGCGCTTAGCTAGCTCCTCTTGCGTAAGATTAGCTTTGCAACGCAAGAAAAAAAGAAACTTAGCAAGAGCCTTCTTCTCAATTTCTCTTTTTAGCTCTCTTGTCAACTCATCTTCACCTAAAGCTGAAATCATTTCTCCAAAATTCTTATATTTATTAGCCATATCAATTCCCCCTTAGCTTATGAATAAACTCTCTACAGAAATTATTATCATCTTCCTGTGAATCTTTATCTCCTATTTTTAACAAATACAATGTTCTTGTTTCTGCTGAGGGATAAAAATAAAGCCTGGTTTCCTTAAGCTTTAATTTCTTTCCTAACACTTTATTGGCCCCGCTTTGGTCCACTGCGATAGATCCTGCAGCTTCCACGTGTATGAATCCGGCAGAAATTGACCTAAAGCTCTCCGGCTTATCAAGATTAATTAAGGTGTTCCAATATGTGTGCCAGTTATTCATAACAGCCATGAATTCATTTGGTCTTTTTTTTCTTAAGTTCTTTTAGACCTCTCTCGTATTCATCAGTCGTTTCAATCTGCCAACATTCCATTTCATTCCATCCTAGAATAAATATAGCACATTATCATTGGATTTGACCGATATTATTCCTATATGGAATAATATTACAACAAAACAGATTTCTGTCAATTCTTTTCTATCCCAGTGAAAATAAAACTTTTTTACCTTCAAATAAAACTTTTATAAAATTTCTAATGCGGTTAAACCAACGGTATGGGGGTGGCATAGGGGCTAATGGTTTTAAAATGACTCCTCCTGCTCTGCGAGAAAAATATTTGTTGATCAGCAAAGCCGCCCTTCAGGCTACAAGCCTGATGGCAAAATGGCGTAACTGCTTGATATATCTTCGGTTAGTTTTTCGGAGGGGTCTGGATATGCCAGATTTGTAACAAACGGCAGGGCTGGGCGCTAACGCCCAGCCCTATTAAAGTCCAGCCCTGTTTAGAAAATCGTTTTATACCTTCTTGAGCAGCTCTTTGGCGACCTTTTCGCCCGACAACAGCATGCCGCCAAACACAGGCCCCATGCGAGGGCCGCCGAAAACCGCGTTGGCGCACATGCCGCAGACATAAAACCCGGGACAGACCTCTTTCGAATTCTTGACAATGGTCTCCTCTCCGATCTCGGCCCACATCGACTGCTCTCCCATGAGCCTGCCTGAGCGTGTCTTTAATCGGATGCCGGATTTTTTCTCAATGATCCGCGCCACCTCGGCAGGATGGCCGGTCGCGTCCACGACAAATTTTGCCCGCATCGTAATGGGGTCCACGTGCAAATTGGCCATCTCAACCACGGTCCAATTCAAAACCAGGCCGCAAACCTTTTGTTCCCGGATCATGACATCTTCGGCGCTTAAAAGATTAAAGATCGTCAACCCGGCCTTCACGGCCTTTGAACAGATCGTGGACACGGCTTCGATGGAGTCAGATAGATAATAGCCCCTCTCGTATTGCCTTGTTTTGACCCCGAATTCATCCATGATCTTTTTGGCAAGTTCTTGGATCACGATCTCGTTATACATGATCCCCCCGCCCCACATGCCGCCGCCGATGGAAAGTTTCCGTTCGAACAGGACAACGCGCTTGCCGGCCTTTGCCAAATAATACCCGCACACCATGCCGGCCGGGCCTCCGCCGACGATCGCCACATCAACATCCAGCGCCTTCAAAAGCTTCTCGTGATATGACTCGATAATAGCTCGAGAGATCTTTATTTCATCCAATTGCATTTTGCGCTCCTTTTTCATTGTTCCTTCCAAAATAAGAAATCCTCATGCCGCATGCATGAGGATCAAAAAGCTACGCCTCCTTTCCCTCCGTCACGTAAAATTCCGTTTTGCGGAACCACGTGACAGCCTCGCGCCCACCAAGGGTGGTTTTGCGAGGCGCTGGCATTATCCAGATCAGGTTATCAGGGTCACTCCGTTACCACGAAGACTCTCAGACCGCTTTAGCGGCCTCCCCTTTTTTTATTTATGATTCATTACAACATGAAATAAACTTCTTGTCAAGTCATGAAAAACCCTGATGAATTTTGTTCATCAGGGTTGAACGGCTGTTTGCCTATCGTTATTTTTTACCCTCGTTCTTTTCGCTTCAAAAAGAACGGTTTCTTTTTCGGCGCAAACCCTCTCGGCTCCCCGCCACGAGGCCCGTCGCTATGATAGGGCTTTTTCCCGAACGAATGGCCTTCCCCCGAATGCCGCTCGTGAAAACTCCCTTCGCGATCTTCTCTGGAGCGGAATGAATCTCGCCCACCAAACGACCCGCGGCCTCCATGACGATACTCTCCTCTGTCCGATGAATAACGGTCATCCCTACTATGGAAAGAAGGACGACTGAAAGAACGAGAGTGTCGTGAAAAATGCTTCTCCCCAAAAGAGCTTTCCTTGGGCCGGCTAAGCAAGATCTCTATTTTCTTGTCTAAAGCGCTGATCTGCTGCTGCATTTTTTTGATCAACGCAACGACGTCCGTCTGTTCCTGCGGCGCCTCCAGATCGGTTTCATTTTCAAATTCTTTACCCATAGGATTCCTTTCGTTAAGCAATATGCTGAAATTGTCTTTGAGGTATGACAACTACTGACAGTATAAACTCTTTTAGGTTTTATTTATATAGATTTTTTAACCGTTCCCTTGTCCGCTCATCGGCCAAATATTCGTCAAAGGTGGTGCCGACAAGGTCAATGTATCCTTTGGGCGTGATCTCGACGATGCGGTTGGCCACGGTTTGAACAAGCTCGTGGTCGTGGGAAGAGAAAAGGACGGTCCCGCGGAATTTTTCCAACCCGCGGTTAAGGGCCGTCAGGGATTCAAGGTCCAAATGATTGGTCGGCTCATCAAGGATCAGGACGTTGGCCCGCATCAACATCATCCGCGCAAGCATGCAGCGCACTTTTTCCCCTCCGGAAAGGACATTGACGGGCTTGAACGTCTCCTCCCCGGAGAAAAGCACCCTGCCTAAGAATCCGCGGACGAAATTTTCATCCGTATTGTCAGAGAACTGACGCAGCCAATCAATGATATTCAGGTCGTTCTCAAAATATGTCAAATTATCTTTAGGATAATAGGCGCGTCGCGTCGAAAAACCCCATTTAAATTCCCCGCTGTCCGCGTTAAGCTCACCCATCAAGATCTGAAAGAGCGTTGTCTTGGCAAGGTCATGGGGGCCGACAAAGGCAACCTTGTCCCCTTTTTCGATCGTTATATTAAAATTCTCGAACATGACCTGCCCGTCGATAGACTTCGACAAACTGTTGATATGGAGCAGATCATTCCCTGCCTCGCGCTCCTGTTCAAACCCGATATAGGGATATTTTCTTGATGAAGGACGGATCTCTTCCAAGGTCAATTTTTCCAAACTCTTTTTGCGGCTTGTCGCCTGTCTTGCCTTGGAGGCGTTCGCGCTAAAACGCGCGATGAAGTCCAGCAGTTCTTTCCTTTTCTCCTCGATCTTCTTGTTGGCTTCGCTGCGTTGGCGTAAAGCCAGCTGGCTTGATTCCTGCCAGAACGTATAATTCCCCGGATAAAGCTGTATCTTCCCAAAATCAATATCGGCAATATGCGTGCAGACCTTGTCTAAAAAATGACGGTCATGGGAGACCACGATCGCCGTGTTCTCAAAATCGCACAAAAATTCTTCCAACCACATACATGTTTCAATGTCCAGATGGTTGGTGGGCTCGTCCAAGAGCAGGATGTCCGGGTTGCCAAACAGCGCTTGGGCCAACAAGACGCGGACCTTCTGTCCGGCTTCAAGCTGTTTCATCGGTAACGCACATAGCTCTTCGCCGATACCTAAACGGCTTAAAAGCTGTGCCGCTTCTGATTCTGCATTCCAGCCGTTGAGCTCAGAGAATTCATGGTCCAGATCGGCGATGTGCATCCCGTCCGCATCAGAAAAATCCGCTTTTGCATAAAGCGCTTCTTTTTCCATCATGATATCGTAAAGCCGCTTATGGCCCATGATAACGGTCATCAGGACAGAAAACTCGTCAAAGGCAAATTGATCTTGTTTGAGGACCGAAATACGCTTGCCCTTAACAACAGAAACTTCACCCGTGGTCGTTTCGATCTCGCCGGAAAGGATCTTGAGGAATGTGGACTTGCCTGAACCGTTGGCCCCGATCAGCCCATAACAATTGCCCGATGAAAAGACAATGTTCACACCGGAAAAAAGTTTACGCTGGCCATACTGCAGGGAGACGTTATTGACGGAGAGCATGACGTTTTCGCTTCTTGTCCTGTTCGCGCACAATGATGCTTAAAATAATGCGCGGCGCAGCAAAAAATACAAGCAGAAGTTCTTTAAAAGTAAAAAATTTTGTTATAAAGATATTTTTATATAAGATTCTCATGTAGCGAGCCGGCGTATAAAAAGAATTCTTGATCTTTTTTCCGATTTTCTTTAACGCCGCGTGGCTATACATGTCCGAATATAATTCTCCCTTTTCGGTCACATGATATCCGGGCGTCTTCTCTGCCAACTCCTTTAAAGGGGAGAATTTCTCGATCCTCAATTTATTACATGCGATGACGTCGACCCCGATCTCTTTGGCAAATTGTGCGATATAGAGCATTTCTTCCTCGGTCTCCCCGATGTTGCCATAAATGAAATACCCATTATAGAAAATAGGGTATTTTCTAAGGACCGCAAAGGATCTCCGGATGGTTGCCTGATCAAAGCCTTTGTTCAGTTGCGTCAGGATCCAGTCGTGCGGGGATTCGATCCCGATCAAGAGCGCCTTGAACCCGGCCTTGGCTGCTTTTTCCAAAAGCGATGGATACTTTGCGATGTCGATCCGTGTTTGGGCCACGAAACGTTTTTTTATCTTGCGCGCAATGATCAGGTCGCAGATCTCTTCTGCCCTTTTGGGTATGGCGAAAAAATTATCGTCACTAAAAAGGATGACGTCGGCCTTTAAGGATTGGATCTCATCGACGACGGACTTGGGGTTACGGGCTTCATAATCTCTTTTTTGCCCTAAGGGATTGAGGCTGAAGGTGCAAAATTTACAATTAAAAGGGCAGCCGCGCGCCCCCAACACAGAATCGAAGGTAAGGTGCGCGATGTTGATCCCGTTTAGGGTAAGCTTATAATCCTGGGTCCGCAGTGAGCGATCCGGCGCAGCCAACGTATCAACATGCGCAAAAGGACGGTTCGCGTTGTGGACGATCTCTTTTCCCTGGCGATAGGAGATCCCTAAGATATCCTTCAGCGGTTTGAACCGTAAGACCTCCTTGATGGTCTCTTCCCCTTCGCCGCGCACAACGATGTTGACGTTCTGACACAAACGGAAAAGTTCTTCCACTTTTTCTGTTGCCTTGTATCCCCCGGCAACCAAGGGGATACGGGCCGGCACACGGTTCAAGAGCTGGCAGATATCCTCAAACTGCCTGTCCCAGCCGATGCCTACGAAAACGATATCAATGTTCGCCGAGATGAAGGCCAAGAGTTTTTCCGGATCTGACAATTCTCCGCCTAAACGTAGGTCTAAAAGAGTGATCTTGTCGACAAGGCCTTTAGCGCTCGTGGCGACATATTCAAGCCCTGTCGGCGGAAAAAGCATCATAGTGTTATTGGTATTTTTTTCAATATACGGATTAAGGAACAAGGCATGCTTATACTTCATGAAAATCTTTCTTGTTAAAAATTAATCAGATAACAGTGTGACGTGCTTTTGTTTTGATGAAATCGCTTTGTCAATAAGCAGCGATATTATATGGGCAATCGTTACTTATGGCAAGGAGCACTTCTGAGGATTTATCCTTTTTCTTTACTGAAGCGCCTTTTTAAGCTTTGCGCACTCATCAGCCATGGCCTTAGGTAAATGGCTGCCGAATTGGCCAAAAAATTTCTCAATGTCGTTAACTTCTTCCAGCCATTCTGATTTGTCGATGGAAAACAATTTCTCTATTTTATCACATGGGATATGCAACCCCGTCATATCCAGGTCTTTTATTTCAGGCAAAAGGCCAATGGGCGTTTCTTTGGCTCCGGCACGGTTATCCACGCGATCAATAATCCATTTAAGGACGCGAATATTTTCACCAAATCCAGGCCAAATATATTCTCCCTTGTCATCAGTTCGGAACCAATTGACAGAAAATATTTTAGGCGGATGTTTTAACTTCTTCCCAATTTTTAACCAGTGAGCAAAGTAATCACCCATGTTATACCCGCAAAATGGGATCATCGCCATGGGATCTCGACGAAGCTTACCCACGGCTCCGGCAGCCGCAGCCGTTGTTTCCGAACCTGTGCGCGCTCCCAAGAAAACACCGTTTTGCCAATTGAATGATTCCGTCACAAGCGGGACACGCTGCGTGCGACGGCCGCCTAAAATAATCGCGGAAATCGGAACGCCTTTGGGATTGTCAATTTCCTTAGACAACGTTGGGCAATTATAAAGTGAAACGGTAAAACGGGAATTCGGATGTGCGGCTTTTGTCCCGGAAGACTTGCTCCAGGGCTTCCCTTGCCAATTAATGATCTCGTGAGGCACCGGACCGTCGATCCCGTCCCACCAAGGTTCGTTGACCTCTGGATTAAATGCCGTATTTGTAAAAAGGGTCGGATAAAACTTGTTAGAACGAAGCGTTCGCATCATATTGGGATTTGTCTTGGTAGAAGTTCCCGGAGCGACGCCAAAAAATCCCGTCTCAGGATTAATTGCATAAAGACGTCCGTCTTTTCCCGCGTTCAGCCAGGCAATATCGTCTCCCAACGTCCAAATACGATATCCGGGAAGCGTTGCCTGCAGCATCGCGAGATTTGTCTTGCCGCAAGCCGATGGCAACGCGGCCGTGGCATACGTAATATGTCCCTGGGGGTCTTCGATGCCCAAGATGACCATATGTTCGGCAAGCCATCCTTCTTGATATCCTTGGCAGGCCGCAAGACGCAGAGAAAAACATTTTTTTCCTAACAGCGCGTTGCCGCCATATCCTGACCCAATGCTCCATACAAGATTCTCGTCTGGAAAATGCATGACAAAGCGCTTGTTGATATCAAAATCACCGACCGAATGAAGTCCTTTAAAGAAATCTCTTCGACGCCCGATCTTTTCAATCACTTTCTTGCTCATGCGCGTCATGATACGCATGCTGACAGCCACATAAGAAATATCCGTAAGCTGTACACACGCTTTCGCGTAAGGAGAATCCGGGTGCCCCATCATATACGGCAAGACATACATGGTCTTCCCCTTCATGCACCCATCAGAAATCTTTGTCATCAAGGCTTTGGCCTCGAATGGATCCATCCAATTATTATTTGGCCCGGCGGTTTCTTTATCTTTGTGACAGACAAAAGTTAAATGCTCTGTGCGCGCAACATCGGTTGGATGGCTACGATGATGATACGTGTCAGGCCATGTGGTAGGATTGAACGCTCGAAAAACAGCACTGCCTTCGATCTTTTCCTCTTGCATCCCGATCTGAATGAGCGTGCGGGCTTCTTCTTCCGACCCATTGCACCAATAAATCTTTTCTGGCTTTGTCAGGCGGGCTTGCTCTTCAACCCATTTTTCTAACGGCGTGGGCATGATTCCTCATTCTCTCTTAATATTAATACGATATTGTTTTTACCATTTACGAACGCGCCAAAGAATAACGATAGTGCCGACGGAAAGAATAGCAAGGCCTACAATAAACCAAAACGATAACGCCTGGTCATGCGGCAAAGGGATCGAGACATTCATGGAAAAAATACTAACGATCAGTGTCGGCATCATAATACAAATCGAAAGAATGGTTAATGTCTTCATGCGGATATTGATATTATTGCTCACCATGGACGCCCAAGCATCCATCAGGTTTGAAATCACTTGCAGATACGTATTGGCTTCTTCGAAGCATTGGGCGGTTTCAATCGTGATATCTTCAATAAACTCAGTGTCTTCCTGCGAAAGACCAATCTTAGCAGAATTGACTTTAATCCGTTCGATCACTTTATTGTTCGAACTGATCGCTTTTAAATAATAAACAAGACTTTTTTCAAGGTTAAACATATTAATTAAATCTTTATTATTCAGCGCATGATTAATTTCTGTTTCGAGTTCATTAGAAATCTTATGAATGATATTCAAATGGCCTTCAAAATGCTGCATAGAGCGAAAAACAACCTTTAAAAAAACATCAAGGTGGGAGCGAAGCCTTTGAAACGGCTTCCCGTCAAACAACAGACTGTCTTCACTTAAAATAATGATAAGCTTGTCGGCAAAAAGAAAAAGACCCAAGGAATAAACTTTAAAAAGAAAATTGTCGTCGGCTGTATATCGTTTTGGGCTCTTAATGATGATTGCGGCATGGTTTGCTTCAAACTCAAGGCGGCTTAACTCATCGGGATCCAAGGCAGAATTGAGCGTATGCTCGTCGATCTGCAAGGTATTAACAAGAAAAGCCTTCTCATCCTTATCCGGGTTAATATAGACTTGGATAGGGCTTTCTTCTACGCCGTTTTCAACCAACTTTCCATCTAGAATATGATATTTCTTTAGCATAATCGCTTTTTTTCGTTTGATTATAGTCTACTTCTTTCCCTTGTCAAGACAAGAAAAAGTTAGACTTTTTTGGAAATCCTTTAAGCTATGAGCACGAAAACCCAAAGGCCAATACCGACAAATGACTTTTTTGTTTTCTGTAATCTTGATCTCTGTTTCTTGGCCTAAGCTCACGACACCATGCCAGATTCCTTTACGCAGCACAACAGGCCGGTTAAGTAAAAAACATTGAACACGCGCAATATCTTTTGTTCGCGCGACAAATAATAACGCTTTTCCCTTAACAGGCTCAAAGGTCTCATCAGAAAAGGGATGACATTCAAAACGGCCGACAGTCTTGTCACGTAAAACAAGATACGCCACCCGCCAGCCAACCTTAGCCTTCTCTTCATGAACAATACGCCAAAGGTTCCGTTTCTTACCCTTGTTTTCTTGTCCAGGATAGCAAATAACTTTGCCGTAGGCTTTAAAACTCTGCGGCGTAATCATTACGTAATGATCCCTCTCACTTGACAACTAGCGTATCTATATTGACTTCACTGCCAGATTCGATCTTTTTATAATACCAAGCCTCTGTTTTCATATCGTACCAAATGTTCCAGTTCAAATCAGAAGTAAGAACTTTTTGCTCGCCGTCAATGCCTGTGACTGTCATTTCATATCCTTCTGCCGGCTCAATTTTTATGCGGTTTCCCCCGGGAGTATAAATAATCCCATCGTATGCCTTCTGCCATTCTGCAGGGTCAAGCCCGATATCCGTAAAGACATAGTCTCCCCATGTACGCGGATATCTTCCATTCTTCTCGTAAAATTGTTTAATAAGATCGATCATGCCGGATGTAATTTCTTTAAAGGTCGATCCGAGGCTTGTCAATGCATTGGCAGTGTCCCCTCCGCTGTGTACCGAACAACCAATACGCGCCTGATAATCCACGGTTCCCTCATCTGCCGGCACCCAAGCATAGACTCCTGCGGCAGGACACTTCGGAAGGCTGGCCAAGTATCCGGCATCCACCAAATTTTGTAAATTTTCCGAATGATTTCCTTTATCCGTAAAATACCGAGCCTCAGCCTGATCAATTTGGCTGCGGTTACGCAGGCATAAAGACGCGTCGGCTGTCTGGCGGGCTCGAAGGATGTTCATAAAGACGATCCCGCTTGCCAACAACGCAAGGATTACCGTGACGATCATGATCTCGATAAAAGTAAAGGCCTTGTGCGTAAAAATTCTTTTCATGAAACAACTACCTTTCAACAGCAGGAGGGCCTGAATTAACATGAGCCCATAATTCTTTAACATTATGCAAGACAGGGTTCGGACAACAAAACACGAGCGTGTTATTTATTTGCTTAAAAATATACTTCTTGCCGCTAACCGGACAAACAACTTTCTCCGATAGAAAGCCTTGGCCATACAGATCTTCGATCTCACTTGGATACGTGCTTTTTTTCTGATAATACGAATCCATGGCGCTACGTATTTTCCACATACGGCTGATACATTCAGTGATTTTGTAGCTAGAGGTGTCCTTTACGCCGACAACCCAATAATCAGGCTTTTTCATCAAAGGGCTTTCAGTCAAAACAACAACAACCAAACGCACGGATAAAATGACGATGATAAAAATCCCCAATCGAGACAAAAATTTTCTTATACGATTCTTGGTATTTTTCTTGTTCTCGAAATCTTTTTGCGCTTGACGCTCTTCGGCCTTCTTCTGATAAAACTCTTGAATAATGACGTTGGCCTCTGTTTGGCCTCTGGGGGGTTTACGGTCTTGTGCGTGCATAAATTTTGTCCTAAGCTAAATTTTTATAACCTAAAAATATTTTTCTCTTCATTGACACTTTAATTATAAAGAGGATACCCTAGCACATCAACAATATTCTAAGAAAACGCTAGGCTTGCAATAAGCGAGGATTGAACAAAAAAAATAATTGCTTAATCAATAATTTGGGAAATGACTGGCGTAAGACCGTCGATCTTCTGCGAAAGGAATGCATCGCTAAAAACAATGGCGCGGGCACCTTCACGACGCACGGTTTCTAGAAAATCCTGCGTATCAAAGTCAATACCTCCAACGACATCAGAAGAAACTGTTGGCGCAGAGATTTGGTCTTCAGAAGGGATTTTTGCGGGTTGTTCTTTTGCAATAATCATCTCGATATTATCAAATGCTTTTCTAAAAAAAGGTTCAATCGGGGGGATATCTGTCCTGTCCGATGTTAACCACTCAACAGTTATCGTTAAATTTCCCTTTAGAGCAAACGCCTGAATCTCTGGATTATCCACTATCGACGCCTTGAAGGATGAAAGCTGTTCCCATCTCACGTCTAAAAACATATTTGCCCGCAAATGTCTTTCCGCATCTTGAACCGCTTTTTTTATCTCCTCTTCTTCGCCTTCGGGCAAGATCTCTCCTGCGCGTTCAAATTTCAGTATTACCATTGGTTCAATAGACTTTAAAGAAATACGCTCTCCCATTCTTGCTGCCTTAATACGAAAAACAACAAAAGGACCCTTGCGCCTAAGAACAAAGCGCGCAAACTCCTCTTTTGGAATCCCGTCTTTAAGGCGAGGGATAAAAATTGCTTCTCCTCTTGTCAAATCAACCATCCCGTTAAAATCTCCCGAGAATTTCTGCGCCAGGGCTTCCGTGCAAATGCGTTTTATAGTATCCCGGGGTGACTTCTTGCGATATTCCCCAGTAGCCAATTCAAGCCGGGCCACGGCAATTGCCCCCATAGCATCGTGTATAAGATTCGCAAAATTATCCATTTCTTGTTGAGTGGAAATACCCGCCGGCCTGACCCCAGAAGGCGCAAGCGTTAATGATCGATCCGCCACCACCCGAAGATCATTAATAAAAGAGTGAGTCAAAAAAGAATCGAGAAGACTGTCGTTTATTTCGTCTACACGATCTTTCTCTTCATCCGACAAGCTCTTTATCCCGGACAATAAGTCTAAAACACTTTCAATAAGCAGCGTATCTTTTTCTTCTGATTTCATTTCGTAGGCAAGGGCTAGCGCCGCATAATGATTAACCACTCTGCTGATTTTATCCTGGTCAGCAAGGCTATTTGGATCATAAGGCAAAAGATCCATTAATTCATTAACCATTCTTGCTGAGGCATCAGGATTTTCAGAAAAATATTTTGTTTCCAGCTCCGTCGACATCCCTCGATAAACAATCTCGTGACCTTCTACATTGTGCTTCACCATTGTCTCTTGAACATACGTAATCGCATTATTAACACGCACCAAATTATTTCTAAGTGGTAACAAAATTTGCTTTCTTAAAGATTCTGTTGCACGGTCAATTTTCTCAAAAGTGGTTTCTTGATTGCGCGCCTGGCTCCAATTAAGCTGTATCCCTAAGACATTCTTCGTCGCAGGATCGATCTGCAATTCAAAACCAAAAATATTTTCATAAGGAGGCTTGATGTTGGGAAAACGCTGAATGATCTCCTGATGTCTTATGTTGATAGGAAAAAAGACTGTTTGAGCGTTTCCTTCATCGTCCAAATAGACAACTGCCTTGACGCCTAAAACTTTAGCCCCAGGAATCAAACCTACAATTTCATTAAACGTATCAAAGCTTAATTGATCAGTAATAAGGCCGCTACTAATTTTCGTACCAGGGTTCACAAGGTCAACGGAAACGGTCAAACCTGGAGGGATCTTGCCTCGAACAATCTGAAGAAGAGGATTTGCTGAATCTGTTAAATCGCCAAACTTCGTAATCCCGCCTGAAAAATATTTACGCGAAACATTCTTTTTCATCAACGGATCATATTCAACCTTGATCATGGACGAAACGCCCTTTTTAAACGCTTCAACGTATTGGTCATAAATCTTTTTTGCGGCTTCCTTGTCTGCAATATCAATGCCACGCACTTTATCTTGATTGCTGTAAACACGATTCAAAACAGCGTCTTTTAACGCAGTTTTGTACCAAGCGGCCAAAATGATCGCGCTATAAATTTGACGTAACGAAGCGAAATGTTCCCCTTCGTTGACTTCTTTTTCTAAAAGCGGAACCACGATCTCGCGCACAATTTGAGAGGCTAAAGAACTCTGAGCCGTTAGTCGTTGGTCATTAGTATTTAGTGGTTGGTCTTTGCTAGATACTGAATACTCACGACTATCGACTCGTTGCTTTGCTTGCAAAGCAACGTAGTCCTCTTCTAACATAACCTTAAGCCGCGATTCTTTGATGGAGGCACCTTCAGGGGCTTCTATCACAACGGCCTTGGATGGCATAATCCAAACCTTATTTAAGGTATCAACGGGAATATTGGTTGTTCCAAATTGCGCATAGGCTTTTTTGTAGACCGCATCCCAAAACTTCTTTCCCCATTCTCCTTCGGGGTTCACGAGTGAGGCGGTTAATTGTTTTAAAATATAATCCTGCGCAAGTAAATCTCGCCCCATATCCGTAACGCCCAAGACTTCAGGAACAACGCGGTTAGCTTCATAGGGGGAAAGATTGACCCAAATATTTTTTTCAGGAATCGTAAGGGCCGCCATAAAATATTTGATGAGCTTATCTGCCTCAGGCCTTAAGGCATCACCTTGAAGGTTTGTATCGCCGCGATTCAAGATAAATTCAAAATGGAAAGGTTTTTCTGGATCAACTTTTACCCCGCTCAAGAGAACAGGAGTAAAGGCTGCGGTCAGTCCAAGCGGAGCACTGGCAACAGGTAAAGACATTCCCGCCTGAGGCTGGGCAAAGACATTACGCGCCCCAAACGGAAAAATACTACCGCTTAAGAATATTAAGATGAGGAAGACTGATAAGATTTTTCTTTGTTTCAAGCTCTTCATACGCTCTCTTTTACTACTTTTCATTCTGCCTATTTAAAAACTCACTTATATCAATATTACTATTAAGTATGCCATATAAAACATCCAAAAACAAACTGCTGGGAGATTTTTTAAGACAACGGGATGGATTCTTAGAAATCAAAAAATGTTTGGCAAAAACTTGCCAACATTTCTTATTTTTGCCCCATGATATCCTGAGTGGTCACGCTTGGATGACGATAACGCTTCTTGCCTAAAGTTGATTTCTGATACTGAATAGCCTCGGCCGGGCACCACTGCAAACACGCCATACAGTGCTGACAATGCGTAAGCCATGAAGGCTTTTCATTCTGCATCACAACATTTGAAACAGGACAAACATTGGCGCAAAGTCCACAATGGACGCAAGACTCCGTTGTCCAAAATCCCTTTGCAGATAAGGGAATTTGTGACGATCCACCCTTGTAGAGCATGGAATAAAGCAAAAAGTTTGGCAAAAAAGGTTTCTCTTCTAACGCGCCAATTCTTTTCTCGCGCACACAATCAACGATCTGCTGCGTTTTTACTTTTTGCTGTTTAAACATCACCTCTTGTTTTTCTTGAGCGATCGCGCCGTAAAGTGGCGTATAATTTCCCGGCATCATGACTGAAAAGCCAGCGGCGAGACTTAACCCGCGGTTCTGCAAAATTTCTTTTGCCAAACTATGCGGCCTGCCCTGCAACCCGCCAAACGTGGCAACGCTAAAAATATAAGCACCAGGCTTTATTTTTATATTCTTTAAGAAATCAACGACGATCAGCGGCAAACCAAACATGTAAACCGGAAAAACAAAACCGACAATGTCATAAACTGCTTGCTGATTAACGGCCAAGGCTTTGGTGATGGGAATAAGCTCTGCATGATCTAATCCACGAATGATATCTTTGGCAACAATAAGAGAATTTCCTGTAGATGAAAAATAATAAATCGCGGTTCGCATAGAAAAATCCTCTACTCCATCAAAATTTTATACTATTGCGGATTATAATAAATAATTTGACTTCCTTGCCGTTCAAAAGAAAATTCAACTTCAAGAAAATCTTTAAGGCCTTCTTTGAGCGTCTTTCTATTTTCCGGAGCAACAAATAAAAGCATAAATCCGCCACCCCCTGCTCCTAAGAGTTTGCCTCCTAAGGCACCACACTTCAGGGCTTTTTCATACAAGGCATCAACAGCTGGATTGGAAATCTTTTTAGATAGCCTTTTCTTTAATTGCCAAGATTCATGCAAAAGCTTTCCAAACTCAACAATATTTCTATCGCTATTTAAAATATCAACGGCATGGTCAACCATGTCTTTCATAGATTCCAGTTCTTGACTTCGCTCTTGTGTGTTTCGAATTTGTTCCGCAGCGATTTCAGATGCAAAACGCGAAAATCCGGTAAAGATAAGCATCAAATGACTTTGGAGATCACTTGTTCTATCTTTGGCCAAAGTCATGGGTTGAATATAAAAACTATGATCTTTGTTAAAAATAATTTTATTAAATCCTCCGTAGGCCACCGCGGCTTGATCTTGAGAGCCGACATTTTCTTTAAGAATAGTCCGTTCAATGTGAATGGCTTCTTCCGCCAGCTGGTCCCGTGTCACAATATCCCCTTTTAACGCATGCAAAGAGTTGATCATTCCAACTGTAAAGGCAGAACTTGATCCTAAGCCCGATCGCGCAGGCAAATCACCGTCGTGATGCACCTCAACGCCTTTTTTAATATCAAAATGTTTAAGCAGTGCCCTAACAACAGGATGTTGGATCTCATCAATCCCTTTTACGTTTTCAACAATCGAATAAACGATTCGATGCTTGTGCTCAAAAAATGGCGGCAAATAACGAACGGTTAAATAACAATATTTATCAATGGTCGTCGATAAAACAGCGCCTCCATGCTTTTCATACCACGCAGGATAATCTGTGCCTCCACCAAAAAATGAAACTCGAAAAGGAGTTTTACTAATGATCATTCTAGAATCCTCCGCTTTAATCTTAACTTTGTTAACCCTTCGATGTGGGTCCGAACTTTTTTATTAAATTTTTGTTCAAGCATCTCAAGATAAACCGGGTTCTCAAAATATTCATGAAAAGCATCATCTCTAAACTTCAACACTTCTTGAGCGCTAATATGATTGGTCGGCAGCGGCAAGGCCTCATAAGAATGCTGCGAAAACGCATGCCACGTGCTCGGCAACTGCCAATGTTCTTTGACCGCCATATCATATAACTTTGACCCTGGATAAGCCATCGCCGAATAAAAATTTGCAAATTCGCAATTAAGCTCTTTGGCCAAATCAAGCGTCTGACGCATCGTATCAACAGTATCATCAGGCAATCCAAAAATATAATTACCAATCACGCGAATGCCAGCATCCTGAATCGCCTGAACAACCGCCTTGATGTCATTAATCCGCATACGCTTTTGCGCGCCATCTCGCACATCAGGATTAGCGGATTCAATGCCGAGGGCAAACCAATTGATACCAGCCTGCTTCATCTTCTTTAGATTTTCCACTTTGACTGTGTCAACGCGCGCATACACCCAAAAATTAAGGTCAAGTTTTCGCTCTAAAAGCAGCTCGACAATCGTCATATAATGTTTTTCGCTTAAAACAAAAAGCTCGTCGACAATTTTAATATTTTTCACGCCATATTTCTTTGACAACAAGGTGATATCGTCGACGACAAGCTGAGGGCTTCGATAGCGGATACCAGGCTTTCCAAAAAGCGCGTTGATGCAACAAAAAAGGCAGTTGTACGGACAACCCAAGCTCGTATAAATCGCGGCATACGGCGATCGCGCATCGATATGATCAAAGCAATGCCAATTATGCGCTTTATATTTATCCATCGGCAATAAATCCCATGCCGCAATAGGAAGAACGCTATCCAAATCAGAGATAAGCGCAGCCCGTGGGTTAGGCACAATGTCCTTGCCTTCACGATACCAAAGGCCAGGAACATCTCTATAAGATTCTTTTCCTAAGCGTAGAACGTCAAGAAGACTCGTAAGGGTATAGGGACCTTCACCATCAATGACAAAATCAACGCACTCCTCTTCCATGGTTTGACGAGGCAGCGCCGAAGGATGAAGACCTCCTAAGGCAACCTTGCCAATGGTTTTTTCCTTAAGAGCTCTGCAGATAGCTCCTGCAATCGTCATGTTCTGCGTCGACGCTGAAGGCTGTGATCCATAAACAATCACGACGGACAACCGGGGATTTAACGCATAAACTTTCTGCGCGGTTTCGCCAGGGGTGATATTCTCAGCGTTCGCATCAACAATCGCAACGCTATATTTTTTATTTCTTAAATACGCCGCAATGACAGCGATCCAAAAAGGGGGCTCAACAGCGGAATAATCATTGCCAAGATCCTGATAAACTTGCTTTCGATCCCCTGGGTTGATGAGAACAATATCTAAAGGCTGGCTCATGATAATAAAAGATCTTTGACGTTTTTGATGATGCTTGCTTCATCAAGGTTATTTAATTTATAAAGATAGTCTCGACTCCCAATATCAAAAATATAAGAGGCTTCAAAGCCCATATTTCTCAATTTTATTTTTGAAGATCTTTTATTAAGAAGAAATAAAATAAAACTATCCATCCCACCTTTATTGATAAAGGCTTCTTCAAGGGTAATAAGCGCGTCATATTTCTTAAGTGCTTCATACAAAACATCCATATTCCCCTGCTTTAGGAGAAAAAGGTCAATAACCCCAACATCAATATTTTCTTTTTTAAGCGTCTCGGCAGCTTCAAGGGCCTTATGCGTCATGATGCCGGTTGATACAAAGCAAACACGACTCCCTTTTTTAAGCTCATGAAAACCATGCTCGATATTAATCACGCTCGCGTCTTCATAAATATTAGGCAGAGGTTTACCATCAAAGCGTAAATATTTTGGCTTGGCAACTTGCATCGAATAATCAATAAATTTCTCTGCGAGCACCCAATCGCTTGGCGAAAAAACTTCCAAATGCGGCAAGGCGCGCATGATCGTAATATCTTCCAGGCAATGATGCGTAGGGCCTGAGACATCATAACTTAGGCCAGCACCAACACCGATTAAATTCACATTAACTTTTTTAAGCTGGGCATGTAAAGCAAGATTGATGCGAATCTGCTCATAAGGCCTCATGACAAGAAATGGCGCGATGGCATAAACGTAAACGGTAAATCCCTCTATGGCAAGACCCGTCGCCACATTGATAAGATTCTGTTCAGCGATCCCGACATTAATAAATCGATCACCGATCTTCTCTCTTATTTGATCAAGCTTTGGAGATCCAAAATCAGCGCACAAAAAGAAAATATTCTTATCCTTTTGCATGCGCCCATAAAGGCCGTCGATAAAACAATCCCGCATGGTCTTTTTTTCGATCATGATTCTAGCCCTTTGATCAATAAATCCGCTTCGCTCGCGGTGAGATTTTTAATATGACTCAACGAATCTGTTTCCAGCCTCGGTACGCCTTTTCCTTTAACCGTATTGGCAATCAAGACTTTCGGCCGCTTGTTATTTGATTTCTTAAACGTTGTTAACGCATTAAATAACTGTCGAACATTATGCCCGTCAATTTCTTTCACGTCCCATTTAAACGTTTTAAATTTATCTGCAAGCGGAGCTAGATCCAGAATTTTCTTGCAATAATCAAGCATGCAAACTTTATTGTTATCAACGATCAGAATCAAATTATCAAGCTTATGCTCAAAGGCAAACATGACCGCTTCCCACACAGAGCCTTCATAAAGCTCTCCGTCGCCGACAAGGACAATCACTCTTTCTTTGCGCTTTTTTCTTTTAAGGGCAAGTGCCATACCGCAGCCTACGCCTAAGCCATGGCCAAGCGATCCATTAATGGTTTCATAACCGGGAATGATTGAATCAGGAATGCCGCCTAAAAAAGTCCCTTCCTTGCATACTTTAAGCAACTCATTTTTTGGAAAATAACCGCAATCCGCAAGGATCGGATAAAACGAAATAGACCCATGCCCTTTGCTAATAATAAAACGGTCTCTATTTTCTGCGTGAATATTCTTTGCATTAAATTTAATGATATTGCCGTAATAAAGCGTGGCAAGGATCTCAACGGCAGACAACGAAGAAGCAAGGCGGGTTTCCGGCGCAATCTTATGAATCTTGATCGTCTCGATTCTAACCCAATTGGCACGAGACTTTAGGCGATCAAAAAAACTATCTATTTTTTTCTTGTCTTTAGGCATAATTTACAATTTTACCAAACACCCCTTAGTAATGAATTAGCGATATTATATGGGGAATTTTTCCTTGTAGCAAGTAATTTTGGCCCCGTGATATAAAGCCCGATTCATATCATTTTAAAAAAGTTGCTTACCTGGCAAGCTATTTGACCAGCATCAACAAAAAGAAATAAACTGCCATGACCAAGAACCCTAATGGCACACCAAGCTTGGCCCACTCCAAACTTTTGATCTTAAGTTTCCCTGCGCAAATAATATTTGGGATGTTCCCGGGAATGAGCATCCCCCCAGCAATCAAAAGTCCCAACAATGCCGATTTTATCTGCAAAAGTGACATGCTTGGAGTAATTTCCGCCGCAGCCAAAGTCGCATTATCAAGAATGGCCGAAAAGATATTTAACCAATAAAGTCCTTGATAGGGAATCTTCGCCACGTACGTCTCAACGATGGGCTTAAAACCTTGCCCCAAAAAGATAAGCGCCATGACAAAAAGATAAACTTTGGCACTTCGGATACTAATATCTTTGATATCCTCGTCTTTTGCGTCCGCCATGTGGCTATTCTCTGAGCTCCTCCCAGAAATTAGAAATGCGCCTATGCAGCCAAACAAAACAACTGCCGGCACAACAAACAACCACAAATGCCTAAATAAAAAAGTGAAGCCTGCAAAATAAGGTGCTTCTTTAAGTTTTGCGACAACGATCGTGGAAAGCGGCTCTCCGATGGGGGTTAAACTTGCGCCAAAGCCGATAGAAAAACAGGCAAGGATGACCAAGAAAATTTTGCTTTTTCTTTCGAGTCTAAGATGCGTAACGACTTCAACCAAAACAAGAGCCGCAATGATTGCCGTAATAATGCTTGATAAAAGTCCCAGGACAACGATGACCAAAAAAACAAACATCTTTATTCCGACCACCTTGACAAATTTATTGACGTTACGAGCAATGGGTTTTTGTAAAGTTCTGAACAAAAAACCAGCAGCAAAGACCGCCGAAGTGATCTTGAGCGGCTCAACCAAGGCTTCCTCGATTAAAGGCATGTTCCACTGCGAGGTGATCGTCACGGCAGCGCAACCCATGACAAAAAGAAAAATTTCAAGCTCCTCTTCAATCACTTTAACTGAAAAAGGCGCAATGAGAACAATGACCAATATAATAAATAGACCTAAAAAAATCATTTTTTAATCTAGGCTCTCGTATTGTTAGTGCGAAAACGATTCATCGCAAATTTTTTCTGTAATACGAATAAACAGGCCGCTCAAAATCAACAATCCTTGGCGAGATTCCTAACGATACCCCCTCTTGCGAACAATAAATGATTATACGTTATCAAGCTGCCCTATTAAACAAATTTCTCAAAGATGTTCACTCAGAGTCCATGGTTTATTTTCAAACTAAACACCTATTGCGCACAAGCCTCAGGATTTCCTAAAAAAAAGAACGCTCCAGATCCCCAGCCCGATTAACGTCATCGCTCCCCCGACATAAAACCAAACAGGAACAAACCTAAAGACAGCTTTGTGCTCTCCGGCAGGCAAAAATACCGCTCGAAAAAGATAGTTCGCGGGATATATTTTTACGGGAACACCATCAACCCAAGCCTTCCAATCAGGGTGATACGCATCTAAAAGAACGAGAGCTCCCGCACGAGGTACCGAGGCAGAAATCTCAATCCGATTAGGACCGTACATCTGAATCTCAGCAGGAAAAAGCAAGCCGCTTCCGGGCAACGAAGGGGTAGGCAAACTCTCTTCAGGTTTCTTCTCAAGAATAACTTTTCGAACAAGAGAAGAAGGATCTTTATCGATCCTGTCATAAATCTTTTCATCAGCCCCCCAAGGAAAGACTTCAAAATCACACGCGACATAAGCCCTCGGAGCGGTGAACGGCAAGACAAAAATTTTAGCCTCTTTATTATAGACAACCCTGTCACCCCCTCCAGGCCCAGGATCCGCAACTAAATATTTGACATTGGTTGCCGCAAAAATATCAATTCTTTTCTCAAATGAAACATCCTCCTCTGCAACCGCTTCTTTCGAACCTAATTTTGGCCGCTTACTGAGAAAACGATTGGAAAAATTTACATAACGCATGGGCAGAATAACACAAGAAATATCTATGCCATCAACCCCGTAGGCTCCCGCCGTATTGCCGGAAAACATTAAGCCTAGGCCTTTAACTCGAAATAGCATTTCCCCCATGTCGTTCTTCAAAAAATCAATATAAGGAACGCGTGGAAAAGAATCAAAGCGATTTGGCCGACAGCGCGGAGCATAAGAAAACAACTCTGCCAGCAAAAGAAATAGCAAGCCAAACGCTGTAAGAAAGGCAAAACGTCCCCGGCCCTTGGATTCCAGAATAAATACCCATAGAAGCGCAACGGCCAAGAAACCAAATGCCACAACAGATGCTCTTAACGATTGGTCAAAGAATGGTGTATGATGATAAATCCAAAGCTGCGATGTAACATAACTAGCAAGACCAAAAAAAACCAAAGCGAGCTTATTAAAACATTTTGACATATTCAAAATAGCCTCTAGCCCTATTCCTGCGAGGATAGCCAGTAAAAAAGCAAAAGGATGAGCAAGGCGCCCAGAACTAAGACGCACCATGCCCAACACCGGCACGTGCCCTATCCAAGAAGCATACGCAAGGCCAAACATCTGTCCAAGCATTAAGATAGCGATGACTCCAAGAAACAAAACAAGCGCCCGTCGTTTTTTATTCCAGGCGCTCATGATAGTCATTCCCAAAAATAGTATCCCAAAATAGCCACCGTTCCAGACGTTTCTTTCAAAGGTTGGAAGCGACACTAGCTTGTCGCTAAAAAAATTCGGGATCACCAAGGTAACAATGTACTTCCGTGCTTCTTCAAAAAGCTGCCCTACGAATGGAGGGTGGTCGTTCCATCCCCGAAAAAATTCCGCTAAAAATGGAACCAAGGTAATGCCCGCGATCGCGACCCCTAAGACAGAAAACAGCGATATTTTGACAAGCGTACGCATCACGGGGATAGCGCCTGTCTTCCGTTGCTGATAAAAAAGAAAAACCAAATACCCGGCTGTAAATAAACCGACAAGGAACATGTCCTCAATTGATCCTGCGAATCCATTTAAAGCAACAATGAGACTAAAAAAAAGAAAATTTTTCAATCTTCCGTCATGGAAAACCTTGTATACAGAACCCATAAGAAGAGGAAGCATGATATAGGTGGTCATCTGGGTCGCCTGACAAACTACAAGCGGCCCGCTCAACATAAAACTGCAGGCTGCGATCATCCGGACGATAAAACGAAAGCCTAAAACCCTCATCAGCCAATACATGGATAACCCGGCGATCAAAAGGCGGCTTAAGATCAAAATATCCCAACTTATAATATTGGGTAATAGATAGATAAGAAATGTTAAAGGAAATAACGCGCCCACAAAGAAGTAAACAGCCGATGGGCTTCCGTAAGCCTGATGGGGATCCCAAAAAGGAAAAATTCCTTGGGCAAAATATTGCTTGAAAAATTGATAAGCCGTCTCCTCCCATGCCGCAGAATCTCTAAAAGTTAGCGGACAAGCAGATCCATAATTATCGGCTTGACCATACGGCCCATACGGCATGGCCTGCGCATGCATCGTCGTAACCTTAAATGTCTTTCCCTGAAATGTCACGTCGTAAAAGAAAAAAGTTAATAGCCCAATAAAAAGGAGGACAATAAAAAAAGATTGGAACCGTGTCCCAATCCGTTCTTGCCACCCTTTCAGGCGTCCCAATAACTGCGCTTTCCTCATCAATGTCTCTTTTTCTTAAGGTCAATCATAAAACAATCAATCTGTTGCCAGACGGCAACTTGCATAACGATCTCGAAAAAACTCTTCTCAAAAATCAATCAATAAAAACTACCCTGATTTTTCACATCGATACAAAGGCATATTTTGCCACGCGCGGGGTTCATTATAAATTGGAATATAGGAATTATCAAGAAAATTTGGCTGTAATACGAGGAGCAAATACTTTTTGCCAAAATTTGTCCTTTTCAACTATTCTTTCTTTCGATACAATAAAGCATGGTCATTACAGGATTCTTCAAAAAAATTTTCATTTTTTTAATATCATCTGGCGCGCCAGCTAACCTGCCCTCGCAATGGTAAAAGATCTTTCAAAAACTTTATACTCTCATTCATGAAAATCCTGCTCATCAATCCTTTTTATGGCGAAATAAAAAACTCTCGACTGCCCTTGAGCCTTTCGGCCGAGGTCGGCGCTATTATGCCCTTGGGGCTTGCTTCCATAGCCGGATACTTGCGCCAAAAAGGCATTGATGTTGAGATCCTAGACGCACAAGCCAATCAAATCCTTAATTCTCAAATACAAAAAAAAATCAAAGAATCCCGGGCAGATATTATCGGCTTAACGAGTATGACCCCTACGGTTCATCAAGATTTAGATATCTGCGTCAAGGCCAAAGAGTTAGGAAAAATCGTTGTTCTCGGGGGGCCTCAAATAAATGCGATGCCGCAAGAAATGCTCAAGATCCCAGTCATTGATTACGGGATCAAAGGAGAAGGCGAATATCCTTTTTATTTGTTAGTTGAAGCCTTGAAGAACAAAAAAAGTGTTCGGGCGATCCCCGGGCTTGTTTTTCGAGATGAATCCGGAGCCGTTATTGAAAATCCCCCCTATATCCATCCGAACCTTGACGATCTGCCATTACCAGCCAGAGACTTGCTGCCGTTTGAAAAATATTTCTCTCTCATTTCTGAAGGAAGGCTGGCAACCCTTGTCCCTTCTCGCGGCTGTCCGTTTCATTGCGGATTCTGCTTCAAACAACCCTCGGATACCTTGATACGTTTCCGATCTCCTCAGCTTGTTGTTGACGAAATCGAAGCTTTGATCGCAAAATTCCAGATTAATGAAATAAATTTTGTATCTGACACCTTTTCGGTAAAAAAAGATTTTGTCGAGGGGCTATGTTCTGAAATCCTTAAAAGAAAAATCAAAATTTCATGGATTGCCCCAACAAGGATCGGATCCGTCGATTATGATTTGCTCAAGCTGATGAAATCGTCCGGATGCCGAAGTTTAAGGTTTGGCATTGAAAGCGGTTCTGAAAAAATACTTCAGTTGATGAATAAACCGATCAATAAAGAAGAAACAATAAAAGTTTTTAAATGGACCAAAGATATCCATCTAGAAACGTTCGCCTATCTCATTATTGGATATATCGGAGAGACCGAAGGCACGATCAAAGAAACAATGTCGTTCATTAAAAAAATCCAGCCGGATTTAATTATGTACAACATCGCAACGCCGCTTCCCAAGACCCCGCTCTTTGATCAAGCGGTGAAAGCAGGATTAGTGGCTCCAGATTATTGGTCCCAATTTCTCAAAGATCCAACGACTCCAAGAATTAATTATTTATTTCCGGATGCCGAAAAATGGGCTAAAATTGCTTATCGAGAATTCTATTTCTCGCCAAAATTTCTTTTCAAGCAAGCAACAAAAATACGTCCCAATAATCTGATGAATCATCTCCGTGCTTTACGGGGATTGATCAAGCTGCAACTATGAGCCTAACACAAAATATTCGAGCACGTATCATATCTGACGCTTATCGTCCATGGATCGCAAGCCATAAGAAGGTTCTCGATGTTGGGTGCGGGAATGCCGTTGTTTCGGAATATTTAAGAAAACAATTTGATTTCGAGCTTTTAGGATGCGATATCATTGACTATCGCAAGAACGATATTCCTTTCACGCTCATGAAGACAAAAGGAGTTCTTCCTTTTAAAGATAAAACATTTGATCTCGTTCTATTTAATGATGTCCTTCATCACGTCGAAGAAAATTCTCTTTGCAGCCTTTTAGATGAAGCCTCGCGTGTGGGAAAAGCGGTCCTGATCTTTGAAGACCATCCAAGTCTGTTTTTAAAAATTTTCGATAAACTTGCTAATTTGTTTTACTCAACGAAAATGCCGCACGCTTCTAGTCTAAAATCCAAAAAACAATGGGAAGGCTTGCTGCAAAAAGAAAATTTACGATATCTCCCCTGCGATGTTAAATTACCCTGGTGGTACCCTCTGAGGCACTACGCATTCTACATTATCGCTTCATAAAGATCTTTTAATCCAGCAGTCTGCCCATGAAAAAACAGGCGCAAACACATAAAAAGTCCCTGACGGTCGTTAAGCATCAGGGCTTTCAGCCTTAACTTTTAAATCTTATAATCTAAAATCAAGGGTGGATGAAGGGATTTGAACCCTCGACCCCAAGATCCACAATCTTGTGCTCTAACCAAACTGAGCTACACCCACCACTACATTAATCTCTTTTTCCAGAAGAGTGGTGGAGTTGTTCCGATTTCCTTAATATTTTTTCAGGAGGAATCGGAGCACCCCACCAAGACTATTTTTCAGAATATTCGGATCTCTACTGTTCCCTGTCCCGAGTCGCTTCGCTCTTCGGGATAAATTCGGCTTTATGATTTACATCACCAGAGGCGACTGTAAATCATAGCCTCATTTAAGCTACACCCACCATCTACATCCCCTAAAATGCGTCCTCATTTAAAATCAAAGCACCCAACCTGTATTATGCCTTGAACATAAATAAAAATACTACTGCTAAAATAATACGGTAAATACCAAAAGGGATAAAATTATGCTTTTGTATAAAGTCGAGCAAAAATCTGATAGACAAAAGCGCGACGACAAACGAAACCAAAAAACCCACGGATAAATATAAAAAGTCATTGGGCTGAAATGTGCCTGCACTTTTTATAAGATCAAGCCCTACGGCCGCGCCCATCGTTGGCACGGCCAGTAAAAAAGAAAACTCAACAATTGTTTTCCTTTTAAGACCCAAAATTAACCCCCCGATGATGGTCGCCGCTGCCCGTGAAACTCCCGGAATAATCGCAATAGATTGAAAAATGCCAACCATAAATGCCTGCGCATATGACATTGAAGACATCTCTTCCAGCGCTTCTTTGGGTTCGTGATGCAACAGTTCAAAGATAATGAGAAAAATGCCTCCCAAAAATAAAGACCAAAGGATCACATAAGGACCGTCAAGTAAAACATTTTTAACCGTTTTATAAAAAAGAAACCCTATGACCGCTGTCGGAATAAAAGCGATAATGATGCGTGCCAGTATTTTAGAATCCATGACCAGGCGCTTGCCGTAGAGTGCGACGACCGCAAGGATAGCCCCCATCTGTATGGCAATCTCAAAACTTTTTAAAAAATTTGACTGCTCAAGCCCCATCAAATGAGATGTTAAAACAAGATGGCCTGTGGAGGATATGGGTAAGAATTCAGAAACCCCCTCAACAACCCCAAGGATAGCAGCGGATAGAAAATTCATTGTTTCAAAATGCTCCTTTTCATTTAACGTATTAACCTAATCATGATTTGCAGGACGAAACGGCCTTTCGCATCAACCCTGCGGCTTATGTCCTAGACTCTTGCGCTGACGGTGTCGTGCATATTCAATAATTCCCGGCAAAACAGAAATAAAAATAATGATGAAAATAACGGCTGTGAAATTATCTTTGACGATAGGAATATTGCCAAAAAAATATCCGGCAAAGACGAGCACCGTCACCCACAAAAGTCCTCCTGCCACATTATAAGTAAGAAATTTCAAATAGCTCATCTTCCCGACACCCGCAACAAACGGCGCGAAGGTGCGCACGACGGGGACAAATCTTGCGATGACAATGGTCTTTGCGCCATATTTTTCATAAAATTGATGCGTCTTGTCTAAATATTCTTTTTTAAGAAACCGTGCCTTCTCTTTATGAAACACTTGCGGCCCCAAGAAGCTTCCAATGGCATAATTAACACTATCACCGATGACCGCCGCAGCGAACAAAATAAAAAAAACTGCCACGACATTCAAATCTCCTATGGCCGCAAAAGCACCAACGGCAAAAAGAAGCGAATCCCCGGGTAAAAATGGAGTCACGACTAATCCTGTTTCGGCAAAAATAATCACAAAAAGCAATAAATATGTCCACGAACCAAAATTTTGAATAATCACGCTTAAATGCGTATCCAAATGAATAATAAAGTCAACCAAGTACTGGATAAATTCCATACCACTCCTCTTCTACTTTTTATTATTTTTGTTTGAGCTACAATAACTTTCTTTTATTTTCCCATTTTTTATTTACAACGCAAGCAATATCAAGTAAGCTTGTAAGTGGAACAAGATTCTCATCGACTGACTTTTTCATCAAAAAAAATAATTTCGTTTGAGTAGAAAGCCGTTATTTAATATACCGATATTTTCTTGTTCAAATAATCCGCCTGACAACTTTGGGCTTTATATTTTAATCTTGTAAAAAAGGAGAAAGACAATGAGTATATTCAAAGATTTTAGACGGTATTTCTTGGACGGAAAAAAATGGCTTTTAGGGATCATGTCCCTGCTTGTTTCTGCGCCATCGGTCATGGCAGGCGAAGCCGACTTAATTCTTCCCGACCTTACTTCAGCCAAATTCCTTAACGGTATTGATGGCCGAACCCTGCTCTTGTGGGGGATCCTGATCTGCTTCTTTGGCATTGCGTTTGGCTTGGTGCAGTTTGCGCAATTACGCCGCATCAAGATCCACAAATCCATGCACGACATTGCCGAGCTCATCTACGAAACCTGCAAAACCTATCTCGTTACTCAAGGAAAATTTATTCTCATCCTTGAAGTCCTTGTTGGGTTAATTATTGCTGCGTATTACGGTTGGCTTCAAAATCTGGAGGCAAACCGCGTGACCTTGATTCTGGCGTCCAGCTTGGTTGGTATCGCTGGCAGCTATGGCGTCGCCTGGTTTGGTATGCGCATTAATACCATGGCCAATGCTCGCTCAGCTTTTTTAAGTCTTAAAGGTAGTCCGTTCCCCGTTTATGACATCCCGTTAAAAGCAGGCATGAGTATCGGTATGCTTTTGATCAGCATCGAGCTTTTTGTTATGCTTTGCATCTTGCTTTTTATCGACCCTAATTATGCAGGGCCATGTTTTATTGGATTCGCCATCGGTGAATCGCTCGGCGCTTCTGTTTTGAGAATCGCGGGTGGAATTTTTACAAAGATCGCGGATATCGGTTCAGACTTGATGAAAATCATTTTTAACATCAAAGAAGATGATGCGCGCAACCCCGGTGTTATTGCAGACTGCACCGGTGACAATGCCGGAGATTCTGTCGGGCCAACCGCAGATGGATTCGAAACCTATGGCGTTACAGGCGTTGCCCTCATCACCTTTATTCTGCTTGCGGTCCACGATCCGCTAGTGCAGGTTCAGCTCTTAGTCTGGATCTTTGTCATGCGCTTGGTGATGATTATTGCCAGCAGTTTTTCTTATTGGGTTAACGGCATGATCGCAGAGGCCAAATACAGCAAAGTTAATCGCATGGACTTTGAAGTACCACTAACGTCGCTTGTCTGGATCACATCGCTTGTTTCCATTTCTCTCACCTATTTATCTTCCTATCTATTAATCAGCGCACTCGGTGACGGTTCGCTTTGGTGGAAGCTTGCCTCAATCATTAGCTGCGGAACCATTGCGGGAGCCATCATTCCGGAACTTGTCAAGATCTTCACGTCCGTGCATTCCGCACACGTTCAGAACATTGTCAATTCCTCGCGTAAAGGCGGTGCGTCGCTCACGGTCCTTGCTGGTTTTACAACAGGAAATTTCAGCGCTTACTGGATGGGCTTTGCCATTCTCGGATTGATGGCCATTGCTTTTGGCGTTAGCACGCTAGGGCTAGCTGGGCTCATGATTGCCCCGGCGATCTTTGCCTTTGGCCTGGTGGCGTTTGGCTTCCTCGGCATGGGGCCTGTCACGATTGCTGTCGATTCTTACGGACCTGTGGCAGACAATGCGCAATCCATTTACGAACTATCCCTCATTGAAAGTATTCCAAATATTAAAAAAGAAGTTGAAGATGAATTTGGCTTTACGCCGGATTTTGCGAATGCCAAATATAATCTGGAAGCTAATGACGGTGCCGGAAATACCTTTAAGGCCACAGCAAAACCGGTCTTGATCGGAACCGCGGTGGTCGGCGCCACAACCATGATCTTCTCAATCATCATGCTCCTGACAGAAGGATTAACGATTAATATTGATAAACTCTCAATCCTCTATCCGCCATTTCTTTTTGGTATGATCGCAGGCGGGGCGATTATTTATTGGTTCACTGGGGCCTGCACCCAGGCCGTGAGCTCCGGAGCATATCACGCGGTTGAATTTATCAAAGCAAACATTAAGTTAGATGGCGTCGTCAAAGCATCGACCGAAGACAGCAAAAAGGTTGTGGCGATCTGTACGCAATTCGCCCAAAAAGGAATGATCAATCTCTTTTTAACGATCTTCTTTTCAACGCTTGCCTTCGCATGCCTTAATTCATACTTTTTCATTGGATATCTGATTTCTATCGCCATTTTCGGCTTGTTCCAGGCAATCTTTATGGCCAACACCGGCGGCGCCTGGGACAATGCGAAAAAGTATGTTGAAGTTGATCTCCGAGAAAAAGGCACACCGCTTCATGCGGCTGTGGTTATCGGAGATACCGTTGGAGATCCCTTTAAAGATACCTCGTCAGTTTCTATTAATCCAACGATCAAGTTCTCCACGCTGTTTGGGCTTTTGGCTATTGAACTTGCCATCAAACTAAATCCGCAGCTTGCATTATTCTTAGCTATCGGCTTTTTCGCCGTTTCCCTGTTCTTTGTGCACCGCTCCTTCTATAGCATGAGAATCAAAGAATAAGAAAATAAAAAGAAAACAGAAAAAGGGCGCGACCAATTGGTCGCGCCCTTTTTATTGACCTTCGCTTCAGTAATTCTTCTTCGCTCTTATTGCTGTGAAACTGCAATATTAAGTTTCGTAATGCCAAGCTCGCTAAGCAAATCAAGAATGGTCGCCGTATCTTTAAAATAAGTCCGCTTGTCCACAGCTAAAACAATCGACAGGCCAGGATTCTTGTTATGCTTATTACGAATCATCTCCTTTAATGCATTGGTCGTTACAAGCTCGTTGTCTAAATAGATCGGGCCTTCGCGGGAAATAGAAATCGTAACCGTATCGCTTGCTTGTATTTCCTGGCTATGTGTGGCCTTAGGAATATCAACGACAAACGATGAAGTCATAATATAATTTGCCGTTACCATAAAAATAATAAGCAACACTAGGCTGATATCAACGAGCGGGATGACGTTGATCTCGGATAATATCTCATCACCGCTGTCTCTCGGGAAATAACGGCTTGCCATATTATGAATCCTTTTTCATCTCGATATTTGTATAAACAATGGTCACAAGCCTAGCAAAATTTTCCGACGCAACCATGATTTTTTTGATAGAACGCACAAAATAATTATAGGCCGCAACAGCCGGAATCGCGACAAGCAGCCCCAAGGCCGTGGCCACAAGGGCCTCTGAAATACCGGCCATCACCATTGAGGGGCCGCCCTTAACATTCATGGCGAGCCCATGAAACGCATGAATAATGCCCAGCACAGTTCCAAAGAGGCCGACAAATGGGGCATTGCTCCCCAGCGTCCCCAAAATCGCCGTGCGCCTTTCTAAAATAACTCTTTCTTCCGAAAGGGCGATGGAGAGGCTGTCTTCAAAATCGATACCGCTCTCCTTCATATTGCGAAGAGCCTTCAGCGTGACGGCGGACAACGATGAATGATCGTTGTGGAGCATTTCTTCTATGGCCTTGCGGTCTTTCTTTCTGAGAAGACTAAACATCCGCTGCCTTAATCTTTCAATATTGCCTCGTTTTTGATGCAATACGAAAGACCTTTCAAAAATGACCGCCAATGAAAAGATCGACAATAACAAAAGCAGCCAAACGATCCATTCAGTTCCTATTAAAGCAAGTGATAATAATTTTTGTGTCAGCATACCCTTCCCTTCCTTATCAATGACGCCGCCTGAGAACTAAAAATAAACTTTCTCTTTAATCTTCTTGAAAGATTAGAACATTCGTCTGTATTTGTCAAGCAATGTATGTTCTTAGCATCCCAAATCCGTAGGGCCGCGGCCGAATTTCTTTAACATCGTAATCACCTGACGGATCTGCTGGGCAATTGTTTCTTCTCCATGAGCGCGATGCGGATAAATGGTATAAAGCGACCGATACTTCAAGGGGGTAACGTTTACCATCATGGAATTGCCCCCAGCCATCAAACCGTTTTCTCGTGCCGACGAGCTCAGCGTTTCATACGCCGTTGTAATTAAAATTTTTGTTTTTGCCGGGCACATCAGGCGTGCCAGTGCCAACACCCCAAGGACATCTTGTTCTGAAGGGGCTAAAACTTTTGCTAAAGGAGTCAAGGGATGCGGTAAAAACGGGCCAAAGCTAAACATCTCCGCATGCAATGATGATGTTAAAATAATATCGTTAACCAAATCTTCTTTGGTCTGTCCAGGGAGCCCAACAAGGCCACCCGTCATAATGAGATAACCCATCTCATAAGCCGCTTTCAAATGATTAAGGCGTGAATCAAGAGAATGCCCGGAGTGTGTTTTTGCATAAAGCACTGGGCTGGATGTTTCAAACCGCAACAAAATCCCCCGCGCACCCGCGTCATACAAACAACGCAATCCATCGATGCCAACTTCACCAAAGCTAATAAAAATCAATACTGGAAAACGCTCGCGAATACCCTTTACAATATGTACCAGCTCGCCAACCGAATACCCGCATTCTTCGCCAGACTGAAGCACTAATGATTTAAATCCAAATTTATTGACGGCTTCTGCTGTTGCCGCCATGATCTCATCAAAACTCATGCGATAACGCACAACATTGCTTGAAGAAGAAATACCGCAATAGGTGCAATTTTTGACACAGATATTTGATATCTCAAGGATCCCGTGCACACAGCAAGAATTATTGTGATGCTGCTGCCTGACATAATTTGCCGTGCGGCACACAAGCGTCCGGTCATGCTCGTCTTTAATTTCTAAAAGCGCCAGCCCTTCTTCTTTCGACGGCGCAATTCCTGCGCGCACTCGTTCGAGGATGCCCTGCAAGGCACGATTTGAACTTATGTCTTTATTATCGAGCGCGGCATTTGATGCATCAAGTGCCTTAAGCTCAAAAAAAACATCTTTCCACGACGAAAGAACTCTTTTGGCCTCGGCAGGCAATAATTTTTCAATAACATAGCCACCCTGCGCATAGACATAATCCCCGGGAGTCACATTGACTAATTCGCAAAACGCTTCTTTCCGTTCGCCAAAATATGAAATCACAGCTACTCGGCCGTGAACATTCTCAACTAATGCTGGTATGGCATAGCACATACAAATTATTCCTTCAACTCATGAGGGAGTTTTATATATCATATAAAACTCCCTCATGATTGTTCTAATAATCATTTATCAACTTTAAAGTATGATTCCTTGCTACGCTTCAGCGTACCGTTCCTTTTTACCTCTCATAGCGACGACGGCTATCATGATCATCCATACTAAAAAGATGGCTAAGGTCATCGGAGCGCCAACTCTCATCATTTCCGGAAAGACTTCAGAAAGGCCAGCGGTTAAAAAAGGCGGATAAGGAACAACTTCTCCGTGAGAAACATGTTCAACGGCTAACATGGCGACGCCGCCCCATAACATTGAATTCAACCAATTCACGTGGCATTCTTCAGGAATTTTCTTGCTGACAGCGGTCGTTACGATTGCCGCGCCCATTGGAACAATAAAACAAGCCATGACTACCTCCTTTTAAGATTTAAAATCAAAACCGAAATTCCCCAGATAACAAACACAGGGACCAACATGGCTGATCCTAATGCTACGCTATTCTTGATCATCCCGTCTGTTGTTTTCTCTACAAAGGCTCCACCCTCATAGCCTAACAAATGATCAACCAAGATCATAATGGCTGCCCCCCATAGCATTAAAGCCAAAAATCCCAAATTATACTTTTTGGGCAAAACAAATTTAGCGGCCGTTACCCCTGCGGCTGCGACAGAAGTCGTTGTTAACCACATGTTTTCTCCTTGTTTAACACAGTTAATAAATAATTTTACCTATACTAACCAATTAGAAATCCACCTGCGCCCTCATGCCGCCGATAAAGATAGGACGCGTATCGCCATCGACATCTTTACCGAACGGATTCCAGATATATTGAAGATCCGGGCTGATGGACAAATGATCGTTAACAAAGATCCGATAGTAAGTCTCAAAATGGCCCTCGGCTTTCGCGTTAGGCGCCGTGATGGTCGATGATCCTGCCTTCTTATAATCATTTGACGGTAACACTTGGCCGACGGCAAAGGCCAAGATATCTTTTTCCCTTCTCCATGGCTTACCCTCGATCTGCAAACCTGCGCTCCAGGACTGCTCAATGGAATAATTATGGTCACCGATCGCTTTGGTCTCAGGATTATAGACTTCGGGGTTTTGCCAACCATAACGAGTGAAGAACGTTATATTGTCTGTGGCTTTTTGGTCAAAACTTAAACCAAATCCGTAAGAAGCTTCTTTGGTCTTTTCCGTATCTAACCATTTTGTATGATCGACATTGCTGTTCCAGCCGTAAAAACGGTAGTTGCCCGAACGGTTAAAAAAATTTGTTTTAAAATTAACTTCTCCAATATTAAAAACATTGTCTCCCACCTTCTCCCAATCACTGTTGCCATCAAAAACACCATAATTAAACTCTAGCCATTCTTTGGGCATGTAGGCCAAACGAATACCAGCGGAATAGTCAGGAAACTCGATAGCGGGAGAATTACCAAAAATTCTGCTCAAGAATTGTGTTGTTTCGTCGTTAGCCACTTCATTATTATCAAAATAAACTGTCGGGTCTAATTTACCAAAAGTTATTGCAAGCTTATCTTGAAGCATGGCCTGTTCATACCAGAATTCGGTTAGCCTGACATTGTTATCATTATCCGCATCATAGTTAACATTAGAATACAATGTCAGATCATCCTCTAAGCCAGCGCCCTGGCCAACCTCAAAATGCATAAACGCCTTGCCGCCAACCTCTTTAAACTCTTTTCCCAAGGTAATATCCGCTGAATAAGAGGCATCCGTGCGCGAAACTTTCTTTTCAACATCAGACGTCGCATTATTAACATTGTTGGTGCCCTGGACGATCATTGTCCCGCCAACGCCAAGCTCCAGGCCTTCCATGAGCGGTATTGGAGCGCCCGTTTCGCGATGCAACTTTTCATCAAATTTTGATAATTTAGATTCATATTCAACAATCTTTGCTTGCTGGCTTGCTGACTCGGTGCGTTGCTGGGCGATATATTGATCTTGTTCATAAACCCTTTTTTCTAGCGCCTCAACACGTTTTTGAAGCTGGCGGACGGTCTCTTCAAGAGAGAAGTCCCCAGCAAAAACAAGGGTGCTATTTAAAAAAATAAACATCATCAACAAAAATGGTATTCTTTTTGCTTTCCGCATTACGTCTCCTCTCTTGCTAATATTAAAGGTCCAATGACTAAATATTTCTTCCTGTGCTCGACATGCTCAGCGCAGCATGCTTAACTCCCTTGACAGCTTTGAGCATATCGGCAAGTTTTACAGCCTGCTGGGGCTTGCCTCTTAAGACAACGATCTCTAAACAGTTATGGTGGTCAAGATGGACGTGCTGGGTAGAAACAATGAGCGAACCAAAATCATGTTGAATATCGACTAATTTGCTTAAGAGTTCACGTTTATGGTGGTCATAGATCATGGTAATGGTGCCAGCGATCTCTTTTCCTTCTTCCCATTGCCGTCGCACAAGGTCTTCCCGGATAAGGTCACGGATCGCCTCGGACCGATTGGTATATTTTTTTGATTTGCGGTGAGAATCAAAACGGGAAAGAAGATCGCTCTCGAGAGAAATGCCAAATCTTTTTAGTTTCATCGTAACACCTTTCTAAATATCGTAACACTTAATCGTTCGATGTCAAGAATAAAAACCGTTGGTTTTTAAAAAACTCTGAGAATGCCCTTGATTATTTTTGAAATATCTCCGACGGATTTCTTGACCTCAAAAGAAAGAGAGCTGCCAAAATCGAGATTTTTTGGCTGAATACCGATGATCATAAGAGTGCATCCTTTGATATCCGTAAGCAAATAATCTGCCATGATCTTGAGCGGCAGGCTATGCGTGGAAAAACTGATGCCTTCGATCGTCTGCGGATCGAGCAGGACCGCCTCGCCGGGATCTTTTTTGATCTCTGCGGCATCGATAATAAGTAAATGCGTCGGGTCAAATCGTTTGATGGCCCCGGTAAAGCTTTCCGGTGCCGTTGACCCAAAAAATACTTTTATGCATCGCGTATCTTTGATCTTTTTGCGGTAAGCCTCAAGCTCTTCGGCGATCAGCATGCCCGCGGCATCATCCCCTCGCAAGTCTGAACCGATGCCCAAAACGGCAATCCGTTTAGCACCTTGAAGTTTATTTTTGAGGAGGAGTTTCAGGTTGTTCATGGAAAACAATCTTCAGCTTTTCCCGATTGAGCTGCGCAAGTTCGATATCCGTGGTGGTCTCGAGGGCTTTTTTGGGACAGACATCAACGCATTGGGCGCAATAAATGCATTTGGCAAGATCAATATGCGCCTCAAATTTATTTTCCGCGGTTTTATATATCTCAATGGCATTCGTGGGGCAATCCCGCATGCAAAGCTTGCAACCAATACATTTGTGGGAATCAAATTTCAGTTTTCCGCGAAATTTTTCCGGCATATCCAGCTTTTCCGCCGGATATAGATTTGTCGCGGGTTTCCTAAAAAGCTGGCTTAGGACCAGCTTGATCATTTTTCCTGGTCGTCTCATGATAAAAATTGTTTAATAATAAGGTTAAAGAAAAGTTGTATCAGCATTAACGGCACCATATATTTCCAGCAAAAATTAATCATCTGGTCAATACGCATACGGGCAAAAACGGTGCGCGCAAGTGCCAGCAAAAAAACAACAAATAATATTTTTGCCACATAAACAAAAAATCCAAGGACCGGCCCCAATCCTAGCCCAAACGGCAGAAACACGGCCGCGATCAACGAACATCCGACGATCATTTCGATGTTAAGGGTTAATTTAAGGAACGCGAACAATCGCCCGCTATATTCCGTAAAACAACCGGCCACGATTTCGGTTTCGGCTTCCGGAATATCAAAAGGCGCCTTTTCCAATTTTGCTAACAGCGCGATCAAGGCCACCCCAAAACCAACGATATTGAACAACGAATACGCTGGATGCTGATGATAAAACGCCATAACATCTTTTAACGCCCATGTCCCGGCGAGCATCGCCGACGATAAAACGCTCATAAATAAAGGAACTTCATAGGCAAAAAGCTGAGTGATCGAACGCACGGAACCGAGTCGGGCAAAAAGAGATGTTGAATACCAACCGCCGATAAAAAATGCCAGCGTCGGGATCGTCAGCAAATAAAGGACAACGATCAAATCCCCCTGGAACGAACACAGCGGCTGTATCTGCCATAAAGGAATATAAATAAACGCCGTGACCGCGGCAGTTAAAGAAACGAGTGGTGCGATCGTAAACATGAACGCATTGGCCTCGCATGGAACGACATCTTCTTTCCCAAGCAATTTAATAAAATCTGCAAAGGGTTGAAACCATGGCGGGCCGACCCTGTTTTGAAGCCGCGCGTATATTCTTCTGTCCAAGAATTCCGCCGCAAGAGAAAAAAGGCTCAAGAAAAGAAATCCTGGAAACACCAAAATATAAAAAAACGTACTCACCATTAAGCTCGCTCCATTTTCTTTGCAAGTTCTTGATTAAGTTTGGAAAAATTAATTCCGTGCTGACGGTGCCAATCTACGCTATACGCATGGAGCGTTCCCCAGTTCATCACGTCATATTTCTTGGAATTAACATCCTCCACCCAGATCAACCGGTCTGTGCATGAAAAACAAGGGTCAATGGCCGCAATGACAATCGGCATATCTGCCAAATAACGGTCTTTCAACATATGCTTAACCGCCTGAACATTAGCCAAAGTCGGAGCACGCATTTTCACGCGTTCCGGTTTTTCGGTTCCGTTGGATTTCACATAATGGACATCTTCACCGCGCGGGGCTTCATAACGGCTGATCGCCTCTCCGGCAGGGATTTTACGCGGGGCCTTAACGGTAATAGGCCCTTCGGGAAGATTTTGAATAACTTGACGAATGATCTTGTAAGATTCCATCAATTCCAAAACCCGGACGATGGTCCTTCCATAGACATCATTTTTGTCGCTTGTGATCACATCAAATTTGAGTTCTCCATATGCCGCATAAGGATCATCTTTTCTTGTATCACGGGCTATGCCAGAGGCGCGGGCGGTTGGGCCAACAGCCCCCAGCTTGATTGCATCTTCATGGGAAACAACGCCGACACCAGAAAGTCTTTTAATAATTGTTGTTTCTTTAAGAGCGAGTTCAATGTAATACTTCGTTCTTTCTTCTAAAATATCGACATCCTTAAGAACTGCCTGAGCGTCGAGAGGAAAAATATCCCGGCGGACTCCGCCAATGGTGTTCATACCGTAATTAACACGGTTTCCGGTAATCTTGGCTAAAATATCCATAACAACTTCACGATCCCGCCACGAATACATGAGAAGCGTATCAAAACCTATTTCATGCCCGGCAACCCCGAGCCAAAGAAGATGACTGTGAATCCTTTCAAGCTCACCAACCAGAGTGCGAAGATACAGCGCGCGTTTCGGGACAACAAGCCCGGCGATTTCTTCAACAGCCTGAATGAAGCACGTTGAATGAGAATGTGAACATATGCCGCAGACCCTTTCCACTAAATACATCGCCTGAATATACGTCTTGCTTTCGCAAGCCTTTTCAATACCACGGTGGTTGTAGCCCAGTCGAACCTCCACGCCCATGATCTTTTCGCCCTTTAAGGCAATGCTGAAACCTTCAGGCTCTTTCAGAGCCGGATGCTGCGGGCCAAAAGGAATCTTAAATTCGTGAGAGTCGTGCATATAAAAACCTCCGATTATGACTTAAAAACTAACAAACTTTTTTAAATAATTTATGGACAGCATCGCCATAACCGATACGCTTACTTAAGTAAATCTGGTGTCCAATCCTTGCGCAGCGGAAATTGATCTTTCGGCCAATCATCCGTCAAGGGATAACGATTTCCCTCTGGCAGTCCTTCGACTTGTGCGCCAAACAAATCAACAAGTTCGCGCTCGTAGACATCCGCGCACAAAAAATAAGGCGTCACGGTCTTAAGAACAGGGTGACTTTTAGGTACGCTTGTTTTTAAGCTCAACATGATCCCGTCGCCCTGGGCCAATTCATAAATAAAGCTTAAACGGTCCCCGTCGTCGAGCCCTGTGATGGCGCAAAGATAATCAAAGCGCAGCTGCTTGACCGCAAAATCTAAAATCTTTCCAAAGACGGCATAGTCCGCTTCAAGAGAAATCCGTCGCTCTCTGACAATGCGAATCTTATCTTCAGGAACATTCAATTGCCGGATGATCTCCTGCTTCATGTTTTCTTCTTTGACCATCGCGTCCCCCTCCATAAAATTAACATTTAAAGAACGTTACCAGCGCTTAAACGGCTTTAGCGTTCTTCTTGGCTTCGCTTTCTTCCAAACTTTTCAATAACTTGACGATAGCATTGATCAAAGCCTTAGGGCTCGCCGGACATCCCGGGACATACGCGGAAACAGGGATCACGGCATCAATGCCTGATTTAACATTATAACAATCTTGAAAGACTCCTCCGGAGCACGCGCATGTTCCGACAGCAATCACAAATTTTGGCTCAGGCATTTGTCGATAAATACGAACCAGTCTGTCTTCAATTTGCCGTGTCACCGGACCGGAACAAAGCAAGACGTCGGCATGACGCGGCGTTCCTTTAAGTTGAGCTCCAAATCGTTCAATATCATAGCGCGGCGTTAACGCGGCCACGATTTCAATATCGCAGGCATTGCAGGCCCCGGTATTAAAGTGCAAAACCCAAGGCGATTTAATTCTTGCCCATGTCACAACCCGGCTGATCACTCCCACGTTGAAATTACCTCCTTAATAAAATGTACAAACTTATCGCAACCGTCGCTAAATAAATAGATGCCATCACAAGCGTCTGCAAGGTTTCTGCCGGGACCGTGGTCATAACAAGCGTGGCCACGTGTGCAAGCGTAAAAAAGAACGCATACGCAAAAAATGTGCTGTAATCCGGCCGGGCCATACATGTATAGTCCGCCTCCCCGCAGGCATACGACTCGCGGGAACCTTGCTGGGGATGAGCTTGTTTAAACGATAAAGGCTTCAAAAGCCGATTCATCAAAACAGTCACGGCAAAAATAATAACGAAAACTATCGGAGGAGAAAATAACCACGCTTGCATAAAAACCTTATCCTTTTAAATTGCGGATCCTTCGTGCATCCAGGGAATCATTCTTCCCGTGAAGCCCCAAGACAACACCGATCGCCACCGTGATCAAAACTGCTTCAATGACGATAAGCGTAATCACCAGCGACTGAACCAACGCCACATGCTTGGTCATATACCCTGCCACGACCAAAAGTAGTGTCACTGCCTTGACGATAATTTCCAAGCCGATCAGGACCCTGATCAAGTTGTACGTGACCAGCACATAGTAGAGCCCGATGACAAAAAGCATGATCACCGTAAGGCCAAAAAACCAAAATAGATTAAAAGATTCTAAGATCATTTCTTTTTTTCCTTAAAGAGGATGACAACGCCAAAAACTCCAACGAGAAGGACAATGATCTGCCCTAAGAGATCCAGAGACCGTAAATTCCACAAGACCAGACGAACATCCGTTTCTGTTTCCGGTGCGGGCAAAGGGAAGCTGATCGTTTTATTGATCTGGCTTAAGATGATCCCGCCGACAACCAAAATAAACGGCAGATACCAAAACTTTCTTAATCGTTCTTTGGTGTGCTGAAGCTTTTCATCGCGCGTCCTTGGCTCCGTCAAGCTGATGGTGCTGATAAATAAAACAGAGATGAGCCCTGTACAAACCGACAGCTCAAAAACAGCCGCGACCGGCGAATTGAGCCTGAAAATGATCATGCTTAAGACCGCACTGGTAAACGCCAAGGCGATCCCCGAACGTAATAAACTTCGGATCAACACCGTTGCCAGTGCTGAGCAAACCAAAAGAACCAATAAAAAGATATCCAGCAAAGTCATCTTACCCTTTCCAAGAATTCATGACCGGTAATACAAAAGTGTTGATAAAAATCGGAAAGCCTAAACCAACACCAATAGTAATGGCCGCCAAAACAATAGCCGGAACAACTAACCCAAAATCAGCTTCTTTAATATTAACTAAATCCGTGGCAATCTTGCCAAAGAAAACTCTGCGCTGCATATAAAGAAAATACGCAAGGGTTAAAACACTTGCCATGGCCGCGATCACAGCATAAACATATTGCCCACAAGCCCAAAGCGCGATAATAATGATCAACTTGCTCCAGAACCCCGCCAGCGGTGGAATACCCGACGCTGAAAGAAATCCTATAACAGAGGTCGCGCCGGTCACGGGCATCCGCGATGCCAAGCCGGATAATTTATCCATGTTTCGCGTTCCACATTGACGCTCAACCGCGGCTGCATTAACGAAAAGAAGTGTTTTAAAAATGGAGTGATTAAAGAGGTGAAAAACCGCACCAGCAAGGCCAAGCAGCGTGCCGCATCCTAAACTGACAATAATATAGCCCACCTGACTAATACTGGAATACGCAAGCATGCGTTTAAAATCGCTCTGTCCCAGCGCCGCCAAGGCACCAATCACAATGGAGATCGTCCCGGCAAACAGCAAAACCTGGTTGATCGAATGATTGAGCGGAAGAACAAAACCAAAAATTCTAATCAAGGTGTAAACACCCAAGGCCTTGGTAACGATGCCGGCTAATAAGACGGAGACGGGACCAGGCGCCGCAGAATAGGCATCCGGAAGCCATCCATGAAACGGCATCACCCCTGCCTTAATCAACAGCCCACATAAAAAGATTCCAACAGCAAACATCAAAAAAACAATATGTGCCGAATCTTGAGTTTCTAGGCAGATTGTGGAAAAACTTGTGTCTTCAGAAACAACTAAAATCAAAGCAATGGCGATCAGCATCAACATCGTTGCGATGGCCGAAAGGACAATATATTTAAACGCAGCTTCCAGCGAATTCTCATCCTTATGAAAGGCGATCAGGATAAAGGAAGAAATGGCGCTGATTTCCAGGAAAACGTACAAGGAGAAAATATCTGTGACCATCACGATACCGTTCATCCCGGCCATCAAAAGCAAGGCAAGGCTCGAAAAATTAAAGATCTTTTCTTCGTCGGTAATCATCGTTCTTGCCATAAAAAACGAAACGGACAAGACAATCCCAATGGACAATAATAAAACCTGGCTCAAGCCATCAACGGCAAGGTCAAATTTAAAGAAACGGCTTGTAAAATCAAACTCATTGCTGAAACGGAAAAACGTTGGACACAAAGCGCAAGCGATCTGCACCATGGATAAATAGAGTCCCAGCCTTAAAGCCAATTTCTTCATCACCGCTCGAAACGGTAAATTCAAGATGAGAACGCTAAAAAAAGGTAATAAAATAAATAAAGAATTCACGTCTTATTCTCCTTAACCTGCAACCATTAAAAATGCGATCACAACAACCGCTCCAGCCATCGACCATGCAAGATACGCGGAATAATTTCCGTTATGCATTTTTCGGATACGGTTGCTTAAATCAAAAGCAAAATTCACAGAAAAAACATCATAAATCCAATTCACCGCTTGATCACATCCCCACCCGATTTTCGCGATCACATGAACAAATTTTAATCCTAAATCATAGGGGTCAAAAAATCTTTTCTCAGCCTTTTCATAAATCTGAGACAATCCCGGAGCATAATGAATATGGTCAACAGCTTTGAGTCCGCTTCCCCTTGTCTTAACCCCCCAAAGGTGATTGATCACAGCGCCGGCTAAAACCACCAGCGTCACGATGACAATGGTCATGTTTGTTGGGAATCCCCAGAATTGATGGCCTTCAAGCCGCTCAGCCCCGAGAATTGGCTGAATAAGTTTAGTTAGCGGTAGATAATTGTAAACACCGAAAAGGATACACGCGCATGCGATCACGATCATCGGCACAAGGATCGCCGCGGGAGCTTCTTTGACATTTTTGTTCTCATCGCTGGCCTTGCCTAAAAATGCCGCATGTCCCAGCTTTAAAAACGAAGCTGCGGTGAAAAATGACCCGGCAACCGCAACAATATAAAAAATTAATCCTCTCTCTAGCGCCCCGTCATAAACGAGCTCTTTGGAAAAAAATCCGTTAAGCGGAGGAACACCGGAGATCGACGCGGCGGTCACAATAAAACAAATAAAAGTTAAAGGCATTTTTCGGCCAAGCCCGCCGAGCTTTTCTAGATCGGTCGTCCCGGCTTGCTTCTCCACAGCACCGCTTGTTAAAAAAAGGCCGCTCTTGTACATCGCGTGATTGATCATGTGAAACAAACCACCAACGATACCGACCGGCAGGGCTGTTCCGATGCCTAAGATCATATAACCGACCTGACTGATCGCATGATACGACAAAAGCCTTTTATAATCTTTCTGAACAAGCGCCATCATAACAGCCAAGATAAGGGTCATGGAGCCGATGATCATCATGGCGGTGCTCACCCAAGACTCAGGGTTAAGCTGAAACATATCTAAAGAAATTCTGGCAAGAAAATAAATCCCGAGAAGTTTTTCAAGGGCCGCAGGCAATAACGCCATAAAAGGAAGCGGCGCATCAACAGCAGCATCCGGGATCCAGGAATGAAACGGCATGGAACCCGCTTTTGCAATAGCCCCAACCATTAAGAATATAAACGCGGTTGCCCCTATTACATCTAAAGGAAGGTTAATGTTAGAAATGATTAAGGTCTTTGCCAAATGTCCCGTCAGCGCGATGCCGATCATCAAACACACGTCCGCAATACCAACGATAACAAAGGCCTTGATGGCGGTTTTGAACGCTTGTTTTCTGCCAATGGCGATCATGCCAAAAAGGGTCAGCAACAAGCCTTCCCAAAAAAATAACATCACAACCAAGTTGTCCGCTAAAACTGCGCCGTTCACAAGGGCGATCGAAATCAAGGTATAAGAATAAAACTGATTGAGATATTGTTTTTCACGCATAAAGGCGCATGAATACAAAGCGATCAAGATCCCAAAACCAGCCGTGGCTAACATGATAAAGGCACTAAAATGATAAAGCCTAAGGACAAATTCTAATCCAAAACCTGCCCAAGGCAAAACAAAGGTCAATTTTTGATTAAATAAAACAATGGCCAAAACCAAATTGATGAAAGTGGCGATCAGGACAATGGCTTCTTTTACGCCCTTGAACATCTTTGGCATGATAAGCGCCAAGAGGCCAGCAAATAAAGGAAGAAGGATAGGTAAAATTAAAATTTGATCTGTCATGTTGAGGCTCCCAGCATCTGGGCAACAATCACTTTGACAAAATTGGCCGGATAGCTAATAAAGATCCCTGCCAAAAGTGAAAGGCCGGCGAGCATAGCCACGCTTAAAACCATGACCAGGCTACCCTCTTTAGCCCCAGCGATTTGTGCATCGCCCAAGAAAACGAGATGAAACATGCGGAATAAATAAAGGATCGTTAAAAATGCGCCGAGTAAAAATGCTGTTGTAATCCACAGATGCCCGCTTTGAATTCCTGCGGAAAAAACCATATACTTGCTGAAAAACCCTCCGAACGGCGGGATGCCCATGACCGAAAAAGCACAAAACAAAAATGAAACCGCCGTGACCGGCATGGTTGCTATCAATCCGCCCATCTTTGTGATGTCCTTGGTTTTTGTATTTTGCTCAATAATACCAGCACACAAGAATAATCCGCCTTTTGCCAATCCATGCATAAAGATATAAAGCAATCCTCCAGCAACACCCAACTCATTTCCAATTGCTAGACCAAAAAAGATAAAGCCGATCTGGCTTATGGTTGAATACGCAATAATACGCTTTAGGTCAGTTTCGATCAGGGCCGCAGCGCCGGAAACCAGCATGCTCACCCCGGCGATAATCGGAACCACAACATGCCAAAAGGCATCCAGAGAGAAGGTTGCAATGAATAACCTGGCAAAGACATAAACTCCGATTTTAACTAAGACAGCCGCATGAAGAAGTGCCGTCACCGGCGATGGCGCAACGCCTGCGTCAGGAAGCCAGGTATGAAACGGCAATGTCGCTGATTTGGAAAGGATACCAAGAAGAATAAGAGAAACGGCTACGCTTGAGAGAATGTTTGTTTTGAAAAATTCTTTAAGGACAGGAAGATCGAAAGAACCGGCTTGCTGAGAAATCATCACAAAGCCGACCAGCATCGCCAAGGCACCAAAGGCCGTTACCAAAAAAGCCTTGTCTGCGCGGACAACGTGAATTTTTTCACGGAAAAATCCGATCAAACGCCAGCTGGCAATGGCCGTGATTTCCCAGAATAAATAAAGCCAAATAAGATTGCTGGCAAAGACCAAGCCCATCATAGCGCCCAAAAACAAGACAACCATCACATAATATTCATTCTGGTTTTCATAGTGGCTAATATACCCAAAAGAGTAAAAAACAACGATTGTGCTGATCAAAGACGACACGCAAGCCATGAAAACAGCCAAACCGTCTGCCACAAAGCCAAAATTAAACCCGAAAACGAGCGGATAGCTCACCGAAATAGCCTGATGAGCCAAGACCGGAGCGATCATCTTTAAAGAAATGAGGAAGGGAGTGGCAATAAAGGCCAGCGCAAGCCAATTCCTTAGCCTGGATGAGAGTTTCCCTGCCAACGGCAGAAGAAAGGCCCCTAAAATGGGGACAAAAATAGCACTTAGAAGCAGATTGTTATAGTTCATGACCATGACTTAATAGACCTAAACGTGAATTGCCATAGTATGAATATAAAACTAAAAATTGTCAATAGTTTTTGGCAAAAGAGAACCGTAAAATCCAGGATTCTTTCGGTTTTGATTAATCCATCGCGACATTAAAATATATTAAACCCGGCTAACTTGCATAAAATTCTTAACCGAGCAAGGTAAAGCACAAGGGAATCTGAAAAGCTTTAGGATAATCGTTATGACCTACGGTGAACCAACATCCAATAGCTCGGTATCTCCGCCAAGCACGGTGTAAAACCTCATCTGATTGGCCTGTTTAGACAAGCGTAGAGCCGTCAGCCCCTGCTGTGCTGCATAAAGAGTTCGCTGTGCATCCAGCACGCTGAGGTATCCGTCAATGCCTTGAGTATAACGCTCGTTTGACAACTCATAGACTTTCTCTGCGGAATTAACAATCGATGCCTGCGCTGATATTTGTTGATCCACTGTGGCGCGTACGGCAAGTGCGTCAGCCACTTCCCGAAACGCTGTCTGAATAGTCTTTTCATATTGAGTTACGGCAATTTCTTGCATGGACTTGCTGACCTTATATGCAGCCCAAGTACGCGCATCAAAAATCGGCATTGTTGCCTTTGGAGAAAAATTCCATGTTTTTGAAGCAGACGTAAAAAGATTTGAAAATTCAGTGCTGGCGGTTCCAATGGCGGTCGTCAAAGAAATCTGAGGAAAAAAGGCGGCCCGAGCCGCGCCAATAAAGGCATTAGCGGATTTTAATTGATGTTCTGCCTCCATAATATCCGGCCGGCGCAAAAGGACATCCGACGACAGCCCCGCAGAAATATCTTTTGGCGGCTTCACGCCTGCCTGACTCTCCGGCACCAAATCATCCGGAACCGAAGCACCAGCAAGGAAGTTCAAGACATTCAGGTTCTGCATGGTCAATTGCTTGTAACGGGCAATGTCGCCTTGGGCTGCGTCCACCTGCGCTTGCGCTCGTTGCAAATCCATTTCTGTGGCAATGCCGTTATCATAACGTAATTTGATCATGTCATAAATACTCTGCTGCGCGTCCAATGTTGCCAGAGCCAGTTTAAAATTTTCATAATCCGCAGCCAAAATAAAATAAATACGTGCCACTTCACCAATAAGTGTTGTCTGCACCCCGCGCTGTGCTTGTTCAGTGCTCAAATACTCCTGCAAGGCCTGCTCTTCCAAGCTTCGGATGCGGCCAAAAAAATCAATCTCCCATGACGTGATCCCCAGATCAACGTTGTACTGATCTGAGGTCGCCTCTTTTCCAGTCCCAGAAAGGTCTGCAGGAAGATGCTTTTTGACTTCTCCACCTGTCACGTTAATGACAGGAAATAGCTGCGCCTCTTGAACACCATAAAGGGCACGAGCTTGTTTCACATTCAACATGGCAAGCTTTAAGTCCCGGTTATTCACAAGCGCCATCTTAATTATTTTTTGAAGTTTTTCATCCGGAAAGGCATCCTGCCATTTAATATCTGCAACAGGCAAGGCGCCCTGGATCAATGGGGTATCTCCATACAACCCGCCCGACGGCAAAGTCGATGGGACTGGCGCCTCCGGCCGTGTATATTTTGGTATCATCGTGCAACTATTTAGAAAAAGGGCAATGCCAATGAATAAAAAAATTCGTTTCATGTTCATATCTTCGAATTTCCTTTTGCCGCGCTTCTGCCTGCTTGAGCCGCTTTTCGTTTTGCAAAAGTTTTTTCAATCAATACATAAAAAAGAGGCGCAAACAAAAGAACAAGTGACGTGCCCGTAACCATCCCGCCCAAGACCGATGTGCCAATGGCGTTCATGGCGCCTGCGCCTGCGCCTGTCGTTAACGCCAAAGGCAAAACGCCAAATCCAAAAGCAAGGGACGTCATGATGATCGGACGGAATCGCAATTTTGCGCCTTCCAGCGCTGCTTCGGCTAAACCCTTCCCTTCTTCGACCCGGTCTTTGGCAAACTGAACGATCAGAATAGCATTCTTGACGGTTAAGCCCAGCGTGGTCAAAAGCCCGATTTGGAAATAAACATCATTGGATAAACCTCTCATCGTCGAGGCAATAACCCCGCCGATAACGCCCAAGGGCAACACTAACAAAATCGCGATCGGAATAGGCCAACTCTCGTAAAGAGCTGCCAAACAAAGGAAGATAACAAGGACAGAAAAACTGTAAAGCAATCCCGTTTGGGAAGAGGCCTGTCGTTCTTGATAAGACAATCCAGACCAATCAAAACCAAAACCCTGCGGCAGCTTTGTAACCATCTCTTCCATGGCTTGCATCGCCTCACCAGAACTACGTCCTTGTGCAGCTTCACCCCAAATGTTCATTGATGAAAAACCATTAAAACGTTCCAAGCTTGGCGATCCGCTGTCCCAGCGGGTCGTTGCAAACGCAGAAAAAGGAACCATGTTCCCGGCCGCATTGCGGACATAAAGTTTATCGAGATCTGCTGGCGAAGTTCGAAAAGGAGCGTCGGACTGAGCAAAAACACGCTTCACGCGTCCGGCCTGGATAAAATTATTGACATAGGCGCTTCCAAAGGCTGATGAAATAATACTATGGATTGAGCTAATGGGAATGCCCAAAGCACCGGCCTTTTCCTGGTCAACATCAATACGAAATTGAGGCACATCTTCCATACCGTTGGGGCGAACACTTGTAAGTCTCGGATCCTTTGCCGCCATAGCTAAAAGCTGATTACGGGCGTTCATCAAAGCATCGTGGCCCAGGCCTCCACGGTCCAATAACTGAAAGTCTACGCCTCCGGCGTTGCCCAGTTCAATAACAGGAGGCGGTGCAAAAGCAAAGACCATGGCGCCGCGAATTTTAGAAAACGCCCTTGAAGCGCGCTTAAGAATAGCTTTCGCGCGGAGCTCGGGCCGCTTACGCAGCTCCCAATCCTTTAATTTAGCAAACACCATACCGTTATTTTGCGCCCGGCCGGAAAAACCATTGCCAGAGATCGTCATACAAGAGGCCACAGCTTCTTTTTCATGTTCCTGAAAATACCGCTGAACTTCATCGGCAACTTTCTGGGTCTGCTCGAGAGTCGCGCCTGTCGGCATAAGAATCTGGGCCAAAAGGATCCCCTGGTCCTCATCCGGGAGATAGCTTGTCGGCATACGCATAAAAAGGAAAGCAAGGCCACCGAGAATCATCACAAAAATCACAAAATAACGTAACTGATGGCCTAGCGCACGGCTAACCCATGCCACATATAACTCGCGAAGCCGAAAAAAAACATGGTCAAACCACAAAAGAAATGGACGTAAAAGTTTATGAGCTCCTTCGGCTGCCTCATGGCCTTTGGCTACTGGTTTAAGCATATTTGCGCATAAGACCGGTGTTAAGATCAAGGCAACAACCACGGAAAGCAACATCGCCGCAGCGATCGTTACTGAAAACTGGCGATAAATAACCCCTGTTGACCCGCCAAAAAAAGCCATCGGGCCAAACACTGCCGCGAGCACTAATCCAATGCCGATCAAGGCAGGCGTGATCTGCGTCATAGATTTGGCTGTGGCCTCTGCCGGAGAAAGACCATCCTCGCTCATAATACGTTCTACGTTCTCAACCACAACAATCGCATCATCAACCAAAAGCCCAATAGCCAAAACCATCGCGAACATTGTTAGCATATTGATGGAAAAACCAAATAATCCCAAGATAGCAAAAGTCCCCAAGAGAACAACCGGCACGGCGATGGTCGGAACCAGTGTGGAACGAATATTTCCCATAAACAGCCACATAACAATAAACACCAAAAAGACCGCTTCAAACAACGTCTTAACAACCTCATCAATAGATGCCCGAATGAAAGGCGTTGTATCGTAAGGATAATGAACCGCCATTCCTTTGGGAAAAAATGGCTTCAGCTCTTCAATCTTTTTCTTAACAGCGTCAGCTGTATCCAGCGCATTAGCGCCAGGTGCTTGACGGATAGCTAAAACTCCCATTGGGTTCCCGTTATAAGCACCTTTAACATCATAAATCTCTGAACCCAGTTCAACCCGGCCTACATCTTTTATCCGCACAATAGAGCCGTCTGAATAAATACGTATGGGGATGGCGCTAAATTCCTCCGGCGTCTGCAAAAGATTTTGAATGATGATCGAAGCATTCAAGCGTTGACCTTCCACCGCTGGGGCTCCGCCAAACTGTCCGGCAGAAACCTCAACGTTGTAAACCTTGAGCGCCGCGACCACATCATCCATGGTCAAATTATAACTAGTAAGCTTTTCGGGATTAAGCCAAACCCGCATCGCGTACTGGGAACCGAACGTTTCGACTTCACCGACTCCGGGCACTCGTGCGAGCACCTTTTCCAAATTGGATTTGGTATAATCCTGCAGATCATTATTATCCATGCTGCCATCTTCGGAAGTCAGGCCAACCATGATCAAATAATTTCGCGTGGATTTGCTCACCATAACGCCTGTGCGCTGGACCACATCTGGAAGACCCGCCATAGCCAGCTGAAGCTTGTTCTGCACCTTGGCCCAGGCCAAATCTGGATCAGTTCCCGGTTTGAAAGTCAATTCAAGACGAGAAGTTCCAGATGAATCGCTTTTGCCGGAAATATACAACATGTCATCAAATCCCGTCATCTTCTGTTCAATGATTTGAGTAATGCTATCTTCCACGGTCTGCGCCGACGCGCCTGGATAGGATGCCGAAATAGCAATGGAAGGTGGAGCAATAGGCGGATATTGGGAAATGGGCAAAAGATAAATGGACATGGCGCCCAATACCATCATGACAATAGCGATGACCCAAGCAAAGACTGGACGCTTTAGAAAAAATTCCGACAACATATGAACCTTCTGTTAATCCTCTCTTGCCACTGCTTGGCTAGGTTAAATGGCCTAATTCTTATTGTTCTCTTCAGGGTTGATCTCAGCAGCAACGACGGGAGTTCCGGGCCGTAAACGCTGTATACCCTCGACAATGACCCGATCGCCGACGGAAAGGCCGGACGAAACAAGCCACTTGTTACCGATCGCACGGTCAAGGACAAGCATACGAACCGCTGCTTTTCCGTTTTCATCAACGACCCACGCAAAAGGATTTCCTTTTTGATCCCGACTAATGCCTGGCTGCGGAACAAGGATAGCATCTTCCATGATACCTTCTGTTAGGACCGCACGGACGAACATGCCCGGCAAGAGCACGCTATCCGGATTCGGAACCACGATCCGCAAGATCACAGAACCAGTCGTCGGATTTACCGTAACATCACGAAATTCCAATCTTCCTTCAACCGGGTATGACACGCCGTCCTCCCGAACAATCGTAACCTTTTTCTGGATCGCGCTATCAGAACTAAGCTCTCCCCCTGCCATGCGTTGCTGAAGCCTCAAGAGTTCAACAGTCGACTGAGGCACGTCAACATAGATCGGATCCAGCTGCTGCACAGTCGCCAAAGCAGAAGGCTGATATTCTATGACCAAAGCCCCTTCTGTCACGTTGGAGCGGCCGATGCGTCCAGAAATCGGGGACGTAACCGGTGTATAGGATAATCTGATTCTTGCTATCTCTAAGTTTGCTTTGCTAGCTTCCAGCTGCGCTTCGGCTTGTCGTAGTTTTGCTAACACATCATCATATTCCTGCTGCCCAACGGCATGGCTTGCGACAAGCGCTCGATAACGTTCTTCTCGTGAACGAAGGGCCGGAAGAACAGCCTCATCCAAGGCAACGATGGCCACGGCCTGATTATACGCCGCTTGATAATGAACAGGATCAATCTGATACAGGATATCCCCTTCACGAACAAAGGAACCTTCTTCAAAAGCCCGCTTGATAATAAGTCCATTGACCCGGGGCCGAATATCTGATACTCGGGAGGCAACTGTCCTCCCGGGCAATTCCGTAGTCAGCGCCATACGCTCTGCCTGCACCGTCACCACGCCGGCTTCCGGCGCAGAGTTCTGCTGTGGCCCTTGAGGGCCGCGAGGACCGCATCCGGCCAATAAAAGGCCCATAGTAAAAATCAGCATCCATTTCCTTATCGACAAATTACACATAAAAAAACATCCTTTCTGCAAAAATCTTAGTCTAAAGTAACCGGTAAGTTCCTTTTATAATCTTAGCATAGCCATTAAAAATATGAACACGATGATTCTTTTTTATTTTCTTGTTCGTTTAATTTCTTTCCTCACGCCTAGCCCCTTCCACAGCGCCTTAAGCTGACGCATATAATGATAGTCACGGCTATCGTTATGGTCAAACCTGACCGCCAACAATGTCCCGATAATAATCGTCATTAAAGAAATAACCACATCATCGACATTTGTTTTGGGAGGAATCTCGCCGTTTTTTACCGCCAGAGTAACACATTCTCTTAGCCAATCATCCATAATGACCACCGGTGTCTTTTCGATACCCGCGCAATCAGGGAACACTAACTTTTTCTCAAGATCAGAAATTTCTATTTTTTTCGGCCTCTGGTTTTGAACAAGCAGAACGGAAATAATTTGATAAACAACATTGTTATTGTCCAGCGCCTCCGATAACTGGCCAAAAAGAAAATTAATTAAACAAAGGTATTTTTCTTCAGGAACATTTTTTTGAGCCCTCCAAATCATTCTTAAGGTCATTAAATGAAGATAATACTTAATTACGTCGATCTTTTCTGGAAAATAATTGAAGAACGTTCCTTCAGCAATTTCGGCGTCTTGGCAGACTTCCTTAATAGAGATATCATCAAAGCGCTTATCCTTTAGCCTCTCCACAAAGGCATTCATCAGGCCGACTTTTGTCCTGGCGAACTTTCTCTCTCGCAATGAATATTCCTGAGCCCCCATGCCTATCTCCTTTTTAATGTCAACATCAAAAATATAGCATGCTATAATTATGATGTCAATATTATTTCTATATAAATTCCCCTTATCAAAATCAAGACTAAACTAATTTGTTTTTCTTTTTTAATTATTATATACTTTTATTGGAGGTTGGAACCGAACAGGCAAACCCGCCGTAAGGCGGGGACGCAAAACTAAAGGGTCCTAAAAGGAGGATAGCCAGTTGCCGAATCAACCTAATTCTTTTATTTTCTCTGCCATATCACCTGCTCTCTTTCTGGCTACCAACACAGGCGTTCTCTTTTTGTTGACCCGTTTAACAAAAAAACAGATCAAGGCGCGCAAGGATCGAAAAAAATGAAAGATATTATATTGATCATTGATGACGCCCGAGAAGACCTGAACTTGTTCCAGGCGATGCTTGAAGAACACGGATATATGGTCGCGAGGGCTTGCGACGGCCAGGAGGGGCTAAAAAGAATAAAACAAGATTTTCCGATGGTTGTTATTTCTGACGTCATGATGCCGAACATGAACGGTTATGCCTTATTAAAAGAAATCCGGCACGATCAGTCCATTGCCAAAATCCCTGTCCTGATTGTCACCGCTAGGCCCAAGATGGCCGAAGCTTTTTTAGAGATTGGAGCCGACAGCTTTATCGCAAAACCCGTCAATGGCGATCGATTCTTATCCGAAGTCGATAAGCTGGTTGGCCGTGTCAAAAGCTCAAGGCTCGACGGCAAGAGAATCGTCATCTTTGGAAAAAACGAGAAAACACTCAAGGACATGCATCAACAACTTGAAAAAATAGGATGTACCGTGGTTGACGTCGGCGAAGAAAAACAAATCATCGCCGTTGTGGAAGAAGTAAATCCGGATTTCTTTTTCCTGGCAATCAATGTTGAAACCAAAATACCGGGAGATTTACTTGTTTATATCTTAAACACCTGGTCGCTTCCAAAAAAGGCAAGAGAAGACCGAGATCATCCCACGTCATCGGTTAAAATGCACACCATCCTTTACGAAGAAGGGGAAGAAGAGACAGAGCAAATTTGGTTGAACGGTGCAGAAGAAAATTATCTGAGCGCTGATCATAAAAAATTCTTTATCCAGAAATGTTATAACAATGGTGCCCTAGGATATATCGGCACATATTCCCCGCAGGCTTTCCTTTCCAAAGTTCAGCCATTTCTTCATCTATAAAAACGCGATCCAAAAACAAATCATAAATCCATTAAAAAAACAGAACGATAAAACAGGCCGTGATTATCGTCGATAGCCACGGCCTGCGGTATCTCACTTCCTCGACGGAGTGAGAAAAGTCTGGGGTGGATGAAGGGATTCGAGAAGTTTCGCGGAAGACAATCGCAAAACTACATTATGCCCGGAATCTGGTTAAATAGATTTATTAATCGTATAAGACTGCCTATATTCTTTCGCCCTTACTGCCTCTAGCATGGCTACCGCTCTTTTTTTGATAACCAAATCCAGAAAAGGCATCAATTTATCAACATTTTCTTGCGTGTCCACAATCTCGATCACCACAGGAACTCTTTCACTAATCATCAAAATTTTTTGAGAAGAAATCGGCTCATCCCCAACAAACCCGGAAATTCCTCTTATTACTGTTACATTTTTTAATTTCAGCTCCTTGGCCTTTATAAAAATCTACTCATAAACTGTCAATCCTTTGTATAAGTCGTCAGAATAAACATTTATTCTTCATCAATACCTTCAGACAGTATCTTGGCCACTTTGGCTTTCTTATCGAGAAGGTGGCTGGGCAAAAAGGCCATATTGGCGATCAGAGTCGGGATCACGGCGCTCGCGATCACCGTAGCGACCAAAAAAGAATATTGGTCTTTGGTGATGATGCCGTGTGAAAACCCATAAAGCGCCGAGATCGTGCCAAAGGTCAATCCCGTCGACATTAATAACGTATAATACCATTTCTCCCGTTTGTCTTTTCTAAAAATACCGATAATGGGATAAAGGCCAAAGATCTTTGAGAGGACCTTGCCCCCTAAAAGAACCAAAAAGACAAACGGAGCGCTGGCAAGCGCCCCTAAGGACACAAGCGATCCGGCCCTGATAAAATAAAAGGGCGTCAGGAAGCCAACCGTCAAGGTGCGCAGGCGCCTGACCCAATGCTCTTCCTTCGTCGCGAATTCGGCCAACAGCATGCCGGCAAGATAGGCGGGCAAAACAGCTTCACTGCCTGCCCATAATGCAAGAGCGCCTAATCCGAACAAAACTAAAACAACCCATTTTGCGCGAATGGCGGCTGTTTTATACCCATATTTTCTTGTTAAAAAGGATGTTGCTTTAGGAAAGATTGACAGCACGATAGCGCTGATAACAATAAAGATAATTGTTTTGTAATTAAAGGGGGCAAAGATCAAGCCTAAGGCGATCACCGTTCCAAGATCATTGATAAAACAGGCACCCAAGATCCCTTTGCCGAATTCAGTCTTGTTAAACCCCGTTTCCAGCATGACGGCATAAACCACAGCCATCGAAGTCGTGGACAGCGCCACGCCCGCCAGCCAGCTTGCCCGGGGATCCCAGTGAAGAATAAACCTGGCAAAAGCCGCGCATCCTAAAAATGGCGCTAAAAAACCAATGAGCCCCACCACAAATACTTCACGCCATTTTGTGCGGATGACGCGCGGATCAAGCTCCGCCCCTGCAAGAAAGGTCAGCAGGATCGCCCCGGTTGAGGCCAAAAAGCGGATCCATTCCAGGTCGCTCCCAAAGGCACCAGCTCCGTACCAATGATTAATGGCAGCCGCCGCAAAAATACCGATCATGATCTCTACTAAGGCTATTGAAATTTTTAAATGATAAGCCAAAATCGCAGAAAAGACCGCGAGTGCCAGCCATAGGCTTGCAATTATATAAATTGTTTCCATGGTTCAAGACTCCTTTGTTTTAATGTGAAATGTGCGCCAAAATAATTTGAATGAACAATTCTATCCTTTCCCTTTCTAAAACTAAAGGGATTTCAATTTTTTCTTGATCAGACATTTTTTTAAAATAGACTTTCAGCCTCCAGACCTCCTTCGTATCTAAACGTTCTTCGACAAACTTAATAGCTTGAATATGCTCCAAGGGCAGAACTAATACATCCACCCCCCGGTCAAGATTCCCGCCCAAACTGTTTCGCGCAAGCAATAACGTCTTATCGGTTAAGACGCAAGTTGCGCCAGAAAGAAAGTTACGCGGTTTTGCTAATCGGAACAACTGACGTTTCTTCTCTTTTTCTTCCCATAAATACTGGCAGGAAAAGATCAATTGGCACTGCTCGCCTGAGCTCATTAATGTTTTCAAATGTTGTGCATGTATTTTGTCTTCGGCTTTATGCATAAGGCTTGCAGGGGCAAATGGGATCTGGCCAAGATCCGCGCCAAGACAGGCATTCCAATGCTTCTTGCACGAACGGACCGCTTTCTCAAAATGATGTTGACCGATCGAACTATACAAAATATTTTCCTGAATAACGTGACCATCTTTATGATAGCCTATTGAAAACCAGCCAAGCAAGAGAGCTTTTCCGATATGAAAAAATAAAATGTCATCAAAATCAATCAAGATCACCGTCGGGGTTTCTGCTTTCGTATGCGTGTCTTTCGAGATAATGAACCGTTGATCTGTAACACATAGCCCATAAGAGGCATTTTCGTGCTTAAAGCTAAACGGCGCTTGCGTCGATGTGGCACGCGGCGCATAAAGACATTTCTCGATCTTTTCAGAAGAACGTAAAATTCCATCAATTAGCTTCGCGTGAGCGCCGATAAGTTCACTCGGATGAGCGACGCTGAAAACGCATGGCTCGTTTCCGGACGACGTCCACCCCTCCCATGCATATTTTGTTTTGTTTTTAATCATATTTATCGAACTGCCTCTTTTATTCTTCTATCAAGATTAATAAGTTTCGCGTCCGTAAAACCTTTTGCACTGTATTTCGTATCTCGCGCAAGAGAGCAAAGCGTCCTGATCACCTTAGGATTGCCTTTTGAAAAATAAAATATCGACCTTTTAAAATCATCCTTATTCGTCAATGGAATATTGAATAGTTCAATGTAACGGTTAACTAGCATCCCAGCTTCATGCTGGGTTAAATTTTCTATTTTGATCTTCTCGAAAGAAAATAATGACATCCATAAATGGCCGATATCATCTTTTGTCAATCCTCTGGAAAGGATGACCAGAGGGATCTCCTTATCGATCAGAAATTCAAAAAATGAATAAAACCTCGGGCCTACTCTGGCCAAGTGGTCAAAAATGATATAGGATGGCTTTTTTTCTAAAAGGCCGTAGAAAATTTTCTTTAATGCCAGAATATTTTTCCCGTTAAGCTCGCGTTGCGAGTGGCGGCTCGAAAGAATAAGGTTCAGCAGGCTTTCTTTTAGATTTAAGCTCGATACCGAAAAAAGAATGAAATCCGCCTCACGCTCTTTCCGAATCTTTTGAATAAGGGCGGTCTTGCCGACACCTTCTTCGCCAAAAATGATAAGATTACGTTTTTGATCCATCGCTTGCTGGATCGCCCTTAGCTCTTTTTCCCGACCAATGAAAATCTCTTCATTCATCTTTAGTTCCATGCCTGCCTACTAATTTCTCAACTACTTTAGCTTCCATATAATAAAAGCCCCGGCGAGGCTTAAAATTGCTGTATATAAAAATCCAGCTGATGGAGAAAAATAAGTCCATAGCAAGCCGACAATGATGCTTGAAACAAAATCGCCGATTCCGTTAACGGTCGCCAGGGCACCGTAACCCGTACCTTTTAAGTCATTTGGCAAAAGCTCTGCCGCGATGGCGCCTTCCAGCACATCTTCTGCCGCAATGAACATGCCGCCCAAGATAAAAAGAATAACCAAATACCCAAATTTTGGTACGACAAAAATGAATCCGAGGCACATCACCGCCGAGACCAAATAACCCAAGGCCAATATCTTCCTCTTGCTGAAAAAATCGCCTGCATATCCGATGGGGAAAGACATAGCTGCATACAAAATGTTGTGCGCGACATAAAGCATGATCGCGAGGGAATTAGCCATCGCCGCGCCATAAACAGGTTTTAAAACCTGGGCGGCCATCAAAATAAGCAACGTATGCGAAAAATCACCGATCCCGAATACGCCAATGCCGATCAAATAAAATTTAAACTTTTTGGGAAGCTGGTTTAAGGTCGCGAAAAGCCTAAAATGAGGCGCCGGCTTCTCCGCGACTTCTTTGACCAAAAAGAAAAATACCGCAACGGACAACAGTCCCGGAATAAGCGTCAGCCAAAATATTTGCCGGTAATTAAATTTGGCGATCAGCAAAAAAGCTACGGCAGGCCCTAGGACCGCACCAATCGTATCCATTGCCCGGTGAAATCCAAAAGCCTTGCCGGAATCTTCCCGCTCGACTGATCCTGACAACATGGCATCGCGAACAGGACCCCTGATGCCGCGGCCGAACCAGCCAATGATTCTACCGATCAAGATATGAGGCCAGACAACCGCTAAAGCAAATGAAGCCTTTCCTGCCGCTGTTAAAAAATATCCTAAAACAGCGATTGGCTTTCTAATCCCTTTCTTATCCGAATAATATCCGGCCCCTAGCTTGGCGAAAGATGAAACGGCATCGGCACCCCCTTCGATAATTCCCAGCAGTACGGCCGAGCCGCCGATACTCGCCAGAAATGCAGGCAAGACAGCCGTTGCCATCTCATGGCAAAAATCGTTCAAGAAGCTTGCGGCTCCCATTCCAACAACATTTTTATTTAACCATTTTTTTGACATAATATTTCTCAAAAAATAGCTTCTACCTTGTTGTCAAAGTAGAAGCTATTGGTCCCCCTTCAAGGGAACGTTGCACGAGCTTCACCGCGGTTGCAGCGACGATCTTTTTACCACTTCAGTTTGCCGATAAACTGAGCTTTATTTCCAAGATCTTCTTCAATACGCAGCAACTGATTGTATTTCGCGAGTCGTTCGGATCTTGCCGGGGCGCCTGTTTTCAGCTGGCCGGCGCCGGTGGCCACCGTGATATCGGCCAAAAATGAATCTTCGGTCTCGCCGGAACGATGAGAGAACATGCAGGTGTATCCAGCTTCTTTGGCGATGGCGATCGTCTCCAAAGTCTCTGTGATCGTCCCGATCTGGTTCAGCTTGATCAAAATAGAGTTTGCGATCCCCTGCTTGATCCCTTCTTTGAATATTTTCGGATTCGTAACGAAAATATCGTCACCGGTAAGCTGAATTTTACCGCCAAGGCGTTTTGTCAATATCTTCCAGCCCTCCCAGTCATTCTCGGCCAAGCCGTCTTCGATAGCAATGATCGGGTATTTTGAAACAAGGTTTTCATAAAAACCTGTCATCTCTTCAGCGGAAAGTTTACGATTATCGGCTTTGAGCAAATATTTTCCGTTTTCATAAAACTCGCTAGCGGCCGGGTCAAGAACAATGGCAATATCCTTTCCGGGTTTGTATCCGGCCTTTTCGATGCCGGCAATGATCGACTGGATTGCTTCTTCATTTGATGAAAGGCTTGGCGCGAATCCACCCTCATCGCCAATTGCAGTATTAAGTCCTTTGGATTTCAAAACTGATTTTAAATTGTGGTAGGTTTCCGACGCATACCGTAGGGCTTCGCGGAAAGATGGCGCTCCGATGGGCGTGATCATAAATTCCTGAATATCTACATTGTTATCCGCATGCTTACCCCCATTTAAAATATTAAAACACGGAACCGGTAGTCGCCGCACGGCATCGCCCCCTAAATAACGATAGATCGGCAATCCCTTGTCTTGAGCTGCGGCCTTTGCAACAGCGATGGAAACACCCAAGATAGCATTCGCGCCAAGTTTGGCCTTATTTTCTGTACCATCGAGCTTGATCATCAGGGTATCAATTTCTTTTTGGGCGGCGGGGTCTTGGCCGATCACCTTGGGAGCGATGATCTTGTCTACGTTACCGACCGCCTTTAAAACACCTTTGCCCATATACCTCTTTTTGTCGCCATCGCGCAATTCAACTGCTTCCCGTGTGCCGGTGGACGCGCCGGATGGCACAGCCGCCCGGCCTAAAATACCATTTTCTAAAACAACGTCGACCTCGACGGTCGGATTGCCTCTAGAATCCAAAATTTCCCTAGCCTGAATTTTTTTGATCTTTGACATCGGCAAACTCCTTTCTAATAAATTCCTTCTTTTCCCGTTATTTTTTCAATGGCCCGGACCCAAGAATCACCCTCCTTGCCAAAACCGCCTTTTGAAAAACGGTAATCATGCTTGGCGGCAAATTCTTCCAACTCTTTTTTTAACGACCTCATCTTTCCGGCTTCGATACTTATTAATTCCCGCGCGATCCGCTTGTCTTTGCATAACTCAAGCGTTGTTGATAAATGCGGAATGCACAAGCCGAGCGACTGTTTAAAATGAACATAAAACTCCGCATCATCAAAATGTTCAATAAGTAACGAGATATATCTTTTTTCGATCTCACGGCATTCTTTACATATTGGGCAAGCAGACTTGTTTTTTTCAGTCTCGATAACCTTTGTGCCGCGTCTAAATAAATTCTTAAAGCGAGCGGCCGAACTTTTCTTCTTGTCGGCCAAAAAACCTTCCAGCTGTCCAATAAAAAGATTAAATAAATCTGCGTAAATAAGGCTTAGGCCAAAACCATCACCCATCTTCTGCAGCTGCCAAGCATGGGTATTGCAATACCCAAAGGATTTTCTGATCTCCTGACGGACACCCGGGTCGTTCACTTTTTCATACAAAAAATCGTCCATCGACTTATGGATCTTTGTCTTAACAAGAAAGCACACCGGGCATGTGTTTTCCTTCAAGGCGTCCAGCAGGTTAAAATAAGGCTGATGCTTTTCCATATCTAAAATTCTTTATCAAGATAGAATTTCTTTTTTAATGGCATCGAGCTGTGCGATGGCGCCCTCTATTTGTTTTCGCTGATCAGGCGCTTTATTCAAAAGATTCTCGACCGTATCAATTTCCTGCTGGATAAACATCTTTGTCTGCTGCGCAACATCTTCGATAGATTTAGAAATGGACTCCGTCCATTGAGAGGCCAGCCTCGAGACGCTGACCTTGACATCTTCCGGAAGTCGACTCCTGAAATGTTTATTAACTAAAGGTCGAAATACACGCATCGGGATCAGAAACCATAGGAGTTCCCAATGAGTCATGAAAACACTCCCCACCATCACATCGGGCCGTTGCGGTGTTTTGACCTTGACGTCAAATTGAGCGCCTGGAAACTGAATATGCAGGGCTTTTTCGATCTCCTGCGCCAGGCGATCCTGAAAACCCCGTGCGACACGTTCATAGCTGCTTAAAGCGATCTTCAGGTAACCTTCAGCCAGCTTAAAACCATGTTTTTCCGATACGGGCGTGAGTTTTCTTAAAAGGGCTTGTTCACTCCATTTTCGAAAAGCGTTACAGGTTTTCTCCAGGCTCCCTTCCCATGTTCGAGAAACGTTTTCAAGCTCAGGTTGCAATTCGCTTAGAAAAAAATTCTGTTGACCACCAAATATTTTCAGAGAATCTTCCCAAAGGCGATCTTTTAAATCACGAGAAACAAGGCGAATTTCATTTTGAATATTAAGCAGGGCTTCTCTTTCTTTTTGCAGTTCTTGAAATAACTCCCTGCGTGATTCCTGCGTTGAATTAGCGGCTGACAAGCCCAGCGATAGGTATTCAAGGCACTTAGACACGACTTGATGAATCTTGTGGTTGAGGATCTCTTTTGATTTATGTTCTACTTGGGTCGCGATCGATTGCTGAAGATAGGTGCTGACAGCCTGGCGCATCATCTCATACCCTGGCTTGTTCGAGAACGGAAAAACCCGTAGTTCTTTTTTAAGTTGGTCTTTGACCTGACGCTGGATAAAATCAACAACCTGGCAGACTTCCGCAGGAGAAACAAGATCAACCTTGGCAAGAAGAATGTTGATTTCAGAGGTATAGTTTCCAAGTTCTTTAAGAAAAAAAATATCATTTTCAGAGAGCGGGTGATCAATACTAACCGTCAGAAAAGCAGCTCCGATGCGCGGCAACCATTCCTTAGAGGTTAGCGTGTTGTGCTGGAAAATACTGCCTAGTCCCGGAGTATCGACAAATTGAATCCCCGAATAGTCCTGAAGAGAAGTGAGCTCCACATCCACGCGGGCGACTTTCTTGACATTCTTGGGATTTTTTTCTTCAGCAATAAATTCCGAAAGTTCATTAAACGCAATGCCTTTGGCCTGCCCGTTCAAGAAAAGAACCTCTGCTTTATCTTTTTCGCCATATCGCACGCGTGTGATGACCGCTGTTAGCGGCAAAACCCCGACAGGCATAATATCTCTGCCGATCATTGAATTAATAAAAGAGCTTTTCCCGGATTTAAATCTGCCGACCAAGGCAACATTGATCTTGTCCCCTTCTTGCGCAAATTCACTCATCCCGGCCAAAGACGGCTTAAGAGATTCTATGCAAAAGTCAGCACAAATATGTTCGATCTGACTTAGGTAATTAATGTTTTTTCTTTCTGGCGTCATAGCGATAGTTATATTATAGTCGTCTCGCTTTAAAAAACAAAACCCCTACCGTTATTTTATAGGTAGAGGTCTATGTAAAAAAGCCTCTACCGTTTTCCGGTAGAGGTTATCATCCCGATTCTTAAGGGCAGTTGACTGGCGAACCTCATCGCCTTAATAATATATTAGCACATATCCACTACCAACGCTTAAGATTTTCTCAAATTCTTCGAATATTTCCATTTACTAGCAAGGTGTCAAAACAGAGATAAATTGGCACATTTCTTTGAATATCGGCGAGAACTTTGTTAATTATTAATAAATGATTTTAAGCCTGAGGGATTCAAGATTTTAATAAGCGAATTATTGCCCTAACGATTTGAAACGTTTGGAGATGCAAAAAGCCCAGATGATTTCAGATCATCTGGGCTTTAACAGCGATCCTCTCTAGCTAGAGAGGATAATTACTGGGGTGGATGAAGGGATTTGAACCCTCGACCCCAAGATCCACAATCTTGTGCTCTAACCAAACTGAGCTACATCCACCACTTTCCTAAATATCTTTTCCAGAGATAGTTGAGGCAAGTCTCAACTCCCCTAAAACATTTTTGAAAGCGTTGAGCCATCCACCATTAAATGAGCCCCAAGCTTATGGAACATCGTGCTCATGAGTTTTTTGGGCGAATTTATCCAAATTTCCTTAATGCTTTTTCAGCAAAATTTGGTCACCCCACCATTTTCCTTCATGCTTTTTAACATCGTTTACGGCATCGGGCTTTTATTCAGCTCGCCCGAAAGTGAAATCTTCCCTATCTTAAAATCATCCATCGCGGTCTTAAACTGGAAACGAAGATCAATGTTTGCTCCGCTTGATTGCAAGGCCTGGACAACAAGGCCTTCGACATTCTTTGTTCCCTCGGCTGAAGACGTCTTTGCATTAAAACTAAGGCTCATGCTTCCCTTGACCGTCATGTCATTCTTTACTGATACTAAGTCGGCCTTTAAACCTACTTGACCGTTGACCCCTGTCAGGGTCGCCTTGGCAAGCATGTCTTTTTGATAAAAATCAGCCCAGCCAGCGATGCGAAATTCTTCATTAAAAAAACGTCCTTCAAAACCGGATACAAGGGCTTTAAGCTCAAAACTTGTTTTCATAGGCTTTTGGACAGGAAAACTAAAACGGTCAATATGAGCAGAGATCTTTTTTAACTGAAAGACCCGGCTCGCCTGGCTCCCTGCGCTTTCAAAGACCTCTAATGTCCCACCACGAACTACAATTTCTTTTGCAAACAACGCAAAAGACGAACTTTTCTTCTTGTCCGACGCAGGAGCAGCCCCTTCGTTCGCTTGGGCCGGAGGAGACGGTGCTAGCAAAGGAATCCAGGAAGTTTTTGTGTCTCCCTGCCGCGTCAACAAAATGTAAGGCTCAACGACTTCAATATGGCCAAAATGAACCTCGCCAAGCAATAAATAAGGCAGGCTGAGAGAAAAAATAGCTTCTTTTGCGTTTCCATACCCTTCAACGCTTATCTGCTCAATCTTCACTGTAAGAGGATAAGAAAAGTTAACGGAACCAAATGAAATCTTTTTGCCCAGTTGCTGTTCAATGCTTTGGACAACAAGGTCTTTACCCTTGACGCGCAAATAAAAATACGCGCTCGTCAGCACAAAAAGAATGATGATAAAGAAAATAATAAATATTTTAACAATTCTTCTCATAGATAAAATACGCGCCTGGCCCGAGTCGAACGGGCGACCCACAGCTTAGAAGGCTGTTGCTCTATCCAACTGAGCTACAGGCGCAGTCTTCCTTAGTTATTTTTACAGAGGTAACTGCACCGGTCCAAATTTCTTTTTGAATCATTTCAAGGAAAATTTGGTCACAGCGCATTTTCCTAAATTCCTTAACAGGTGAAATGAGGCTGCCCTTCTCCCCGAAAAATCTTTCCCATTATAGCAGGGATATAAAAATTGGCAAATATGAGAAGGGAACTTCCTAAATGACCAAGCTATTGCACTTTGATTTGCTGGCCCAATCTTCCACCCTTATTGCAATAAGCTTCGATCAGAATCGTATCCCCCGATTTCACATTAGGAATCGCAAAAACAGCAATTTGCTCTCGAGCCGTTTTCTGAAAACTAAATCTTTTTAGAACCGGTGGTTCTTGATTAACTTGTATCGTCACCTTATCAATATAATGTCTGTGAGGGTTGCTTACTTGATGAGCGATTGTCGCTGTCACCTGTTTTGTCGCTTGATCGTATGTTATATCGATCGCCAAAGGCGGGTGCGCATAAGCCAAGCTTGTTATAAAAAAACAAAAAATAACTAAAAATATCTTTTTCATCGCTAAAATCCTTTCCCTGTTGACTAAAAGAATATCTTAACTACTTTTATCTGATATCTTTTGGAGAAATTATACCACCCTCATGAACAAATTAAAAACTTAAAAAGGAATTCCAAAAAAACAGTTTCAAATGAATCCGTTTCTCATGGGATAAGGAAACGGCTAATAACGAACTGGCATTTAAGGTCATCAGACTGAATAGAATACTTTTCAATCCTCATTTCATCAACATGGAAGAAGTACGGTTTGGCTTCAAGCGCGTAAAGAAATTCGCAAATCTTTTTTAAAGAGCTTTGCGCCTGAACATTAACAGAAAAATAGTTATAAAAATCTTGCCTTTTGATCCGTTCCGGCTCCATATTAATAATTTTGATGGGAATCCGTTGAGCCGCCGTCTCAATATCGGAAAGGATCTTGGTCATTTCCCCTTCATCGGAAGAACGCTGCTTGAAAGATTCTTTATAACCTTTCAACTTCTCTTGGATCGTATTTTCCCCGCGCAGGATTTGATTGTATTTTCTCAAATCTTTTTCACTCTGAAGGATACGCGCTTGCTGGGATGCGATTTCTTCTTTCATCTGCTGATACCCGAAATAATAAATTGCATAAAACCCGAGCATGAACAAGCAAAGGATAAAAATTATTTTTTCTCGATTTGAGAACGGACGGACGGACATTAAGGCTCCTCGGGCCGCTTCACAGCAGCGGTTATCTTAAAATCAGTAATTTCTCCTTCAAAAAATCTCCGCTGAGCGGCATATTGTAAGCTCGTATCTTTAAACAAGGGGCTCGCAGTTAAGCTGCGGTGAAAATCATTAACGCTCGAGCGTGTCTCCGCAATCCCTTGAATCGTCAAGTTCCCTTCTTTGTCAAGAAATAACAGCTGAAAAGAAACTTCTTTGGGGGTCATTTCATAAAGACCATAAATAATATCAACAGCGGAAACATTCGAAACGACAAGCGCTTCGATCTTCCTAAGCTGTTCAGTTTGGCCCTTAACGCTATCAACGCGTATGCGTAACTGCGATGCCTGATGTTTTAAATCATTAAGGCGCGCTTGATCTTTGTAAAATGCGTGAAAAAATATGGCAAAAAACAAAACAAAATTAAAAATCACCAGCGCGGCCAATTTAACAAATTGCCATTTTTGAGCTATGAGTTTTTGACTCTTCTTGACATCCTCAGGAAGAAGGTTGAACGATGGCTTGATACTTTCCTGGGCTGCGCCCAGACAAACAATCAACGAGGTCTTTTGCGCAGGCAGATTCTTGGGCATTGTCATGTTTTTGTTATGGAGAAGACACTCGTCAGGGTCAAGGCATTCAATACCCGTATTTTTTAGAAGATGAATTTTTTCAAGTAACAGGCCGTGGATAGGCTGAGGGGCCAGGAGATAAATTTTCGAAACAATATCTCCGGCATGTTCACGCAGATAGGTCTCCAGGGTTAAAAAAATATCTTTTAAAAAAAGATTCTCAAAGTCTGCGCCGATATCCCGCCGGCCATATTTAATCTCCCGTGCATAAACAAGCTGTCCCCCGCGGGCAAAGCAAAATTCGCTCTTGCTGGCTTCGATATTTAAAATGCCAACCGTCGCATCCTCATTTTTAACTTTTTCAAGGTACTGCCCGTAGAACCATCGCACGATACTGCTTGAGCTTAAAACAAATTGATGGATAGTGAGACCCGTGGACTTAAAAATCTTCAAAAATTCATCAATCACGTCCCGATGAACTACGGCGCTTAAAATCTTTGCATACCCTGCCGAATCTTGCCCAAGCACGTTATAATCGAAGATAATATCTTCCCGCGCATAAGGGACATGGGTCGCCATCTGCAAACTAATCATTTTCTGTAATTCTTCTTTGGAGTGAGACGGAAGTGAAAAATTCTTCAAAATGACCTGGCTGCGAGCAATGACAACAGCGACTTGGCTCTTTTTATCTTTCGCAGTGACCGCAGAGGATAGTAATTTTACAAGATTGTTTGGCGAAGATTGCTCAACCCTTAAAGCCTCAAGGCTAGCAATCTGCAAAGTCTGGTCAGTCAAAAACTTTCCCCGTAAAACTTTGAGATAGCCTTCAGTAATTTCAAAAATAACGATGTCAGTTCGTTTCATTTATTTTCGCTTCCAAGAAACTACAGAAAGATCTTCTCGGTTAATGATCATGTCCGTCTGAGAGGACACATGATACAGATGGTCAACACCTTTAGCCCTGGCTCGAAAAAATTGTGAATTTTCCTTAAAATAATTGCTCGCCATAAGATAAATGGCATTTTCATTCGGATTAAGGCTCAAGGCGCCAATCTCTGTGCTGCGAATCGGACGATCGTCTGCTGTGCACAGCCGCCCGTCATCTCCCTTGCGATAAGAAGCAATCTTTGCAACCAGGCTATCGGCATCGCCTATCTCAACACTTGGGTTTTGCCCGACAATAAATCGAAAAACAGATTTTAACACAAGCTCCGGGGCCGTATTGATATTGAGAAGCAAGCTGACATTCGATTGAGGAAAAACCGTTAAATAATTCTTAACTTTCTTAAAAACATCTTCCGTCATATCTTTCAAAAGTAAAAGTTCCTCAATATTTTCAAATGGCAAGTCCTTACATCTATAGGGCTTTGAAGAAGACAGATAGTCATCTTTCTCGGCGCCATAGGATATGGTCATTTTTTCTGAATCCGTATCATGCCAATCAACCACTTGAGCTGCCAGCATCTCGGCCTGCTGTTCAGATAACCCCGTTAGCATCAGCAAATTGACGAGAATTCCATAGTTCGACCTGTCAATGCCATTGAGATTGATACGCCGTTCTTCGTCCTGAAAGCCATAGCAAATATCTTGCCGGCCCAAATCATCCTCCAAAGCATAGCTGATATCAAAAAAACCATCTGCTAAAGAAACGTTCTTAAAAATATCTTCAGGAATCGTGTCTTCCTGCAAATCAACGCCGCACCGATACACAGTGTCTGTTGCTAAGGATTTTTGATTTTCTGTATCAAGGCGAATCTGATTCGTCGAATAATTATACGCAGCAAAAATCAGGCTATCCGCTTTTAATTTGCCAACACGGTGCTTGACCAAGGCTAAATCAATACGCGCATTACGCCCCAAGCCAACCGCCAAAACGGACAAAATCGCCAAAACCCAAAGAACAACTATTAATATTATGCCAGATTTGTTATTTAGTCTCAAACAAAACCCAATAAACTTCATGAGGGTGCCCCCCAGGATCCTGATGGAATATAAAAATCCTTTTTGATCTCCATCGGCTTTTCTTTTTCTTGTAACGGAACAAGGGTCATCTCAAGCCTGATCCCGGCAGGAATATATGTTTCATCCCAAACGTTATTCCAAATAAGCGAAGACTGATCAGGCGCAAGATCTGCATAAAAAAACTTAAAAGAATTTTTTTGAATATTGTCCAGCAGGGTCTCTTCACGGGCGCTGGAAGATTTTTTACCAGAAACAAAATCAATAAAGAGCTCTTCGCTGCGCATCAGAACAATGCACTGAACTTTTTTTTGATTGATATAGGCAGCAGAAACATTTTTTTGATAACGATTCCCTACCAAAGTCTTTAAAATGCGCACTTTGTCTTTATCCGTAACATAGTAACTAACACGCTTGATCGCACCATCTTTCCCGGTAGTTAAGAAAGAAACACGATCTTTTGTGCCTTCAAAAGATGTCAACGCCGGTGCGGCATTGGAAAAATCAAAATGAATGGCTTCTTGGAGCTCCCCTGTCATCATGTCAAGCGTCATTTTGACCTGATGCGCCATGGCTCCGTCGTTATTTGCGCGTTTCTGGATTTTAAGCCCGCTAAAGAACGTGCTATACAGCACAAGGACAACAACTGAAAAAATAAGAAATCCTAAAAGAAGCTCCACAAAAGTAAAAGCGTAAAATGTCTGATATTTTTTTTTCATTATTCTTTCTAAAAAGTATTAAAAACAAATGTTGAAGCAGAAAGCTGATGCGGCTTATTGCCTTCGTTCCAAGACAGTGTCATTTGAACTTCGTTTAAACTATCAAAAAAATATTCTTTGCCCGCTGCAGCTGTTTTTAGATAAAAGGTGAAACGCTTATAGGGCGCTTCAAGATCCCTTGTTTTGCTGAGGCCGCGCTCAATATATCCATTTTCCACGATCTTAATCATCTCCCGCTCCAGAAGCAGGGTGGCGAGGGCATAATCTTTAGCAAACACTTGAGTTTGAAGCGCAGCCAAATGCGAACGGATAATAATGACCAGGCTGACGGATAAAATAGACACCGCAATCAAGGCTTCTAAAAAAAATGAGCCTTGCCGGTTATTTCTCTGGCGAAAAAACATCCACTTGTCCTCTGCGTTCTTGCGTTGAAACAACCCTTGTTTTTTGATCTTTACCATGCACAACGATCTGAATTCTGTCCATGCTGCCGTCCGGATAAAAATGAACGAAAGCACTTTCCATCTCGACCTCAATCCCCCGCGGAATTAAAAACACTTGCCCTCGATCCCCGGCGATCTTTTTAAAACTTTTATCTTTACCAAATCCTGCCTGAGACGCGTTCGCATCCGCGGGCGCCTCTTCTTCAAGCCAATATTTAAAATCTTTTAAAGAAAAACAAAGCCGGTATTCTTTTTGATTAATAACGGCCAAACTTTGCGCGTAACGCATTAAATAACTCACATGCCGCATCACCTGATCAAGCTGAACCGCAGAAAAATGTTTAGGCAAATTAGGAAGAGACAATCCTGCGACAACAGCGATTAGACTAACAACCAAAAGAAGCTCGATAAGGGTAAACGCATCTTTTCGCCGCCCCGGGGAAAACACCTTAAAAGGAAAAAATCGTTTCACGGAAATTAATTTTCGCCTTGATCCCAATTGGCAACATCATCCTTGCTTTCCACGCCATCCGATCCAAGTGAGAATAAATCATAGGCATCTACATTCTTGATACCCGGGCAAACATACTTGTACTCATTCCCCCAAGGATCTTTTGGAATTTTTCGTTTCTTCAGATAAGGGCCGTTCCAGTTTGTTGGCACTGGAGAACTTATCGGCACAACAAGCAAGGCCGCAAGCCCCTGCTCCGTTGTCGGATAGCGGCCATTATCAAACTCGTACAAATCGAGCGACGTGGCTAAATTAGACTCAATATCTGCTAAAGCAGCTGCCCGGCGAGCTTGCTCCCCGCGGCCTGCAAGGTTCGGGACAACCATGGCAACCAAAACTCCCAAAATAATAACCACAAGCATAATTTCAACGAGCGTAAATCCTTTTTGTTGACCCTGCTTCATATTGTCATCCTTTCATTATTGAATAATTAAATTCATTTGAAAAATCGGTAACAACATCGCCACGACAATGAAACCAATAATCGCTCCAATAAAAACAATCAACATTGGCTCGAGGAGAGAGGTCATGGTTTTAATGACTTGATCCGTCTGTCGTTCATAAGAAAAAGCGATTTTCTGTAACGCGGCCTCTAAGTGGCCGGATTCTTCACCAACCAAAATCATATTGGTGACCGCGGGAGTGAAAAAAGAAACGTTTTTCAAGCTCTCGGTCAAGCTCGTGCCAGCAGAGACATCTTGAGCCACCTTTTCGATTTCTTGACGCAACGCCTGATTGGCGACAACCGCCGCCACTCCCTTAATAGCCTCAACGATGCTCACTCCGCCTTCTAACAGCGTTGCGAGCGTCTGTGCAAAACGCACCATTTCAAGCTTTAAAATAAATTCTCCAACAAGAGGAATCCGTAATTTAAAACGATCAATTGTTATTTTTGTTTCAAGATTTTTCTGAATCCGTGTCCAATAAAAAGATCCGGCTCCAATAGCAACAAGGATAACCCACCAAAACCTTGAAAAGAAACGGCTGACGCCGATCAAGAAAACTGTTGGCCAAGGAAGTTTTTGAGAAAGCTCTTCAAACATTTCTGTCATCCGTGGAATAACAAAAGACAAGAGAACAAACACCGTCACAATGCCAACCGTTAAAATAAGCGATGGATAAATCAGGCTTGCGGTTGCTTTTGAAGAAACTTCCTGATCCTTTTCTAAAAAATCAGCAAGCCGCCCCACAACGTTATTCAGTTGTCCGCTCATTTCGCCTGACTTTGTTAAATTAACATAAAGCGGCGAAAAGACACCCGGATAGTGTGCCAGCCCGTCGGAAAACGACCCTCCGTCTTGAACAAAATTGGCAACCTCCTCGAGCATTTTTTTCATAGCCGGGTGGCTATCCTGCCCAGCCAAAAGACGTAAGGCTCGCAAAAGAGGAATACCCGCATCAATCAAATCATAAAGCTGACGGGTAAAAACAACAATGTGTTTTTTAGAAATACGCGCCTGGTGTGAAGACAACAACGGCTTGGCGACACGAGAAGGTTTTTGTTTCTTTTCTTCAAAAGGTTCAAGATCGACAGGAGAATACCCTTGCTGGGTGATCTTGAGGATGGCCTCATTGATATTGGCGGCATCCACAACATCTTCAATGATGTCGTGGACTCCTTTTTTGGCTCGATAGAAAAATTTTGCCATAACGGTGTCATTCTAACATACGCCCTGCCGCGATGCAAGATGAGTCAAGACTGAAATAAAAATCAGAAATTGATTTTATCAAGAAAGGTGCTTGATCGTTTTTCTTAAATAGCAGCTTATTCGAACAACAAAAAGCTGTACCCCCTCAACAACATATTGGTATCCAATGACCTTGTAAACCTGATCTTCCTGGCCTGTTTTTGTATCCACCGTATGGGTCAAATAGCTTTCGGGAAGATGATGGACGGCCAATTCTTTTCTTAAAAATGCCTGGGTCTTCCCATCATCCTGAAATTCCAAAATATCAAGAATTTTTAAGATTATTCTTCGTTCAAAAATTTCATAAACATCCCTTCGGCAAAGCGTTTCTGACATCAACATCTCATTAAAGCGCCTGTCTTTCGAAGTCATATTCTTTAATATGATCTCGTGCATAAAGCCTCCCTTACTTAAACCATAACACTAAAACGCGAGAAAACAAGGCTTCGGAAGAGACAAAAGGCAAGCGCTTGCAATAATTTACGAAAAAATGAGCGCTGATTTTTTGGTGAGCTTACCGGCTAAAACGACTTGAAAATGGTCTCAACAGGTCACCACGGTGGCGCATTAAGGATTTTCTTCTTGGGTAACGCGGATGACTTCGCTGGGACTGGTTAAGCCTTGTGTAATTTTTTCCCAGCCAGACTGACGCAAGGTTTTCATCCCCGACTGCAAGGCCTTTGCGTGAATTTGCGTGCTTGTTGCTTTTTGCAAAATAAGATTACGGATGTCTTCGCTCATAATAAGGAATTCAAATATGCCATGCCGCCCTTGATAACCTGTAAAATGACACGCCTCGCACCCTTTAGCTTCATAAACAATAAGACCCTTGATGTCTTCTTTACGGACACTAAATTCTTTGAGCATCTCATTTGTAATCAATGTGGGTTCTTTGCAATGAGGACAAAGAAGGCGCACAAGACGCTGCGCGATAAAACACAACACAGAGCTAGAAATCAAATACGGTTCAACGCCCATATCCATGAGCCGCGCCACGGCAGATGCGGCATCGTTGGTGTGCAGTGTTGAAAAAACAAGATGACCTGTGAGCGCGACCTGAATCGTGATTTCCGCTGTTTCTGTATCGCGGACTTCGCCAACCATCATGATGTCAGGGTCATGACGCAGCATTGAGCGTAACCCCGCAGCAAAGGTCAAACCAATCTGCGGATGAATCTGAATCTGCGTAATCCCTTTGAGCTGATATTCGACGGGGTCTTCAATCGTAATAATTTTCTTATCGACTGTATTAACGCGCGAAAGGCATGAATACAACGTGGTTGTCTTTCCGCTTCCCGTCGGCCCTGTCAGAAAAATAATTCCGTGGGGCTTTTGAATAAGCCCATTTAAGATCTCTTCCTCGCTCTGCACCAATCCCAAATCCGCCATGCGATAAAGATTTGAAGAACTCAAGAGCCGGATCACTACGCTTTCCCCAAACGGAGTCGGCAAAAAAGAAACCCTTAAGTCTAAATTGACGCCAGCTGCTTGTAGCTTAAATCGTCCGTCTTGGGGAAGACGTTTTTCTGCAATATTTAAATTTGACATAACCTTGATACGCGAAGAAATGGCATCCTTAAAATGTTTAATGTTCGACGGCGCCTTGGCATCATAAAGAACTCCATCGATGCGATAACGAACTTTAAGCTCATCAACAAATGGCTCGATATGAATATCAGTTGCTTGCTTTTGATGCGCCTCCAGCAACAGCTGATTGATAAATTTCGCAATTGAGGCCTCTGAATCAAGTTCTTCCAAAGAAACAGGAGTCTCTTGTTTCTTCTCTTTAAAAGATGTGCTCTGCATCATCTGATCAATCGTATCCGCACCAAGGCCATAATGTTTACGAATCGCCTCCGCCACATCTTTGGTCGATGCCAAGGCAGGCGTAATCCTTGTCTTGCAGATAACAGCTAAATCATCTAAAAGGCGAATATCCAAAGGACGGTTCACGGCAACAGTCAAAACACCATCTTTGTACTCAACAGGCATGACTTGATAATGTTCAGCGACCTTGGCGGAAATCTTGGAAATGGCTTCTTTGGAAATCTGCGCTATTTTGAGATTGACAAATTCGACACCAAGCTGGGCCGCAAGGACCGGCAGATAGATCAGCTCTTCATCAACAAACCCAAGGCGCATAAGGGCCACGCCTAAAAGTTCTTTCGTTTTTTTCTGTTCATCAAGAGCAATTTGAAGCTGCTGTTCTGTGATGATTTTTTCTTTAACAAGAAGCTGGCCTAAGGGAGATTTTTGCCACATGATTTTTAAGAATGATTGGTGTTAGCGAGCGTCCTTAACTGTGACCCGATAATAGTCTCGGCTAAAATCAGCAAGATTTTTATCTACAAGCTTCACGTAGGAAACAATGTCGTATGTTTGTTCAACAACAACATCTGCAATTTTTTCACTCACAACGGTACCGCTAGGGCTAGAAACATCCTGATAAACGCTTAAATAACTGCCCGCAATAAGGCCGTTGGCAAGGCCTAAGGTCACCATGAAATTTTGAGATGCTCGATCAATCCAAAGAATACCATCTTTACGCTTGAGTTCTTGCGCGCCATAAATTTTTTCTGTGCGTGCTAAAAGGTCGGCAAGGCTAACTGGGTCTCGTTTGACGCGGCGGCGATCTGCGTCGGAAAGGGCCGGTTCGCCTTTTTCCGCAATCAAATTGGCGAGCTGTACCTGAAGGGCGTTATTTTCTTTTAACCCCTCGGATGTTTTTTCATTAATAAAATAAAACACCGTCATCGCGCAAATAAAAGCGCAAACAACAAAAGCTAAGCCAACGATGATCTTGAATTTATTGGTCATAAACACTCAAATGAAATTAATTGTCCTTCTTATTTCTATCATGCAGGCTAACCCTTGTCAACCGAAGTGACAAGAATAAAAAAATATTTTTTCCAGACCTTGTTTCCTACACAAAGCTGTGCCATACTTTCTTTAGAAAAGGAGGCAGGAGATAGCGAAAGCATTTCTTTAAGGCCTATCACCTTATCAGGAAAAACCCTAGCCGTTGTGGCTGGGGTTTTTGTTTAATGCCGGCCTAAAAGCTCAAACATCTTCTTTTTATACGCTTCGACTCCCGGTTGGTCAAAAGGGTTCACCCCTGACAAATACCCGCTCACCGCGACCGCTTTTTCAAAGAAATAATAAAGCATCCCCAGTGTTTGCGCTTGATAGTTCCGGATGGTAATGGTCATATTAGGAATTCCCCCCTCAAGATGCGCCGCCGCTGTTGCCTTATAGGCTTGTTTATTAACATAATCCAAATCTTTGCCGGCCACGCAATTAAAATTATCCATATTATCTTTATCGGATGGAATATTCATCTTGCGCCCGGGATCTTCGACTATTAAAAAAGTCTCGAAAATATTGCGTTCCCCGTCTTGCATGAGCTGGCCCATGGAATGCAGATCCGCAGTCAAGCACAGCGAAGCCGGAAAAAGCCCTTGCCCGTTCTTGCCTTCACTTTCACCAAAAAGTTGTTTCCACCATTCTGTGACATACAACAATCTTTGATAAAAGGTTGACAAGACCTCGATTTTCTTACCCTTTTGGCTTAAAAGATATCGCGCCGCCGCATATTTATAGGAAATATTTTGCTCAATGTCCATCTTAGAAAATTCTTTCTCAGCCAAACGTGCCCCATCAGAAAGCTTTATAATATCAACACCGGTCATCGCTAAAGGAACGAGTCCGGCTGGAGATAGAACAGAAAAACGCCCGCCGACATCATCCGAAATCGGATACGCGCGATAGCCTTCCTTGTTCACAATCTTGCGCAATGCCCCTTTTTTCTCATCCGTCACGCAAATAATTCGTTTTTGCAATTCTTTTGGGCTATATCTTTTCTCCATAAATGCTTTAACAATACGAAAAGCCAGGGCCGTCTCTGTCGTTGTTCCTGATTTGGAAATGACCACCACCGTGATGTCCTTATTTTTAACTGTTTCCAATAAATACGACAAATATCCTGCGCTTAAATTATTTCCGGCGTAATAAATCGGGAGCTGCTGGTCGCGAATCAAAAATTCCACTGTCGCGCGAACACCTAAATAAGAACCTCCGATGCCAAGGCTGATCACACAGTCAGAATGGCTTCGTGCCTCTTTGCCTAACGCTGTCAATTCTTTGAGAAGCTTCTCTTCTGTCTTCGAAGGCAAATCAAGCCATCCGGTAAATTCGCTGCCCTTGCCGCGGCGAAGCATCAAATCATCGTGCGCTTTTTGCACCGACGGCAAAATTTTTGTCCATTCGTCTTCTTTAATAATTCCTTTAAGATTTTGTATATCGAGTTTCAGTTCCATGTCCTTTTCTCCGTCTAAAAATTTTCAAATGATTTTTCAATTGTCCCGCCGCCCAAGACAACATCTGACCGGTAAAATACAACCGATTGTCCCGGCGTTACCGACGCCTGAGGCTTGTCAAAGCAAACGTCCACATTGCCATCTTTCAAGGGAATAAGCCGTGCCCTGACTTCGGGTTGATTATATCGGATTTTGACCTTGACCTCTATTGGTTTCTTGGGAAAATCTTTTGACACAAAATTAACCTCTTTGGCCGACAGCCCCCAGCTAAGCAAATGCTCCTTGGAGCCAACATAAATCGTATTTGTTTCTTTTTCCATTTTATAAATATACATCGGATGCCCGAGGGCAATCCGAAGTCCGTCGCGCTGGCCAATGGTATAAAAACCAAGGCCCTGATGTTCACCCAAAATGTTGCCTAGCGTATCTTTGATCACGCCCGGCGGCCCTAAAGCCTCCGGTGCTCTTTTTTTAAGAAATTCTTTATAATCTCCGCTTGTCACAAAGCAGATGTCCTGGCTTTCTTTCTTCTGCGCATTTCGAAGGCCAAACTTTTTTGCCAGACCTCTAACCTCGCTTTTAACCAAACCTCCCAAAGGAAACAAAATGAAAGGCAGGTCTTCTTTTTTGATTCGATACAAAAAATACGATTGGTCTTTGGAGCCCTGAATGCTTTTTTTCAGCTCAAATCTCCGGCGTAACGGACTGTATTGAATTTTCGCATAATGCCCTGTTGCCAAATAATCACCGCCGAGCAGCCGAACCTTTTTAAGCAAGGTGCCGAATTTTACATACTGGTTGCAACGCACGCAAGGATTGGGTGTACGCCCTTTACGATACTCATCAATAAAATATTTGATCACTTTATCGTTCAAGTCCTGCCCAAAACTCAAAACATGATGCGGGATATTTAACGTCTGGGCAACATTTTTTGCATCCTGGATCGCATCAACCCCGCAACAGGAAGGCCGGTTGCCCGCTTCGAGTGGAATATCAAAACACATCGTAATGCCAAACACTTGATAACCTTGGGATTTCAAAATGGCGGCGGCCACTGAAGAGTCCACGCCTCCGCTCATAGCGACAAATACTTTTTTGTTCTTATTTCGCTTAAACATGCTCTGTCATTTCCTTGATGGCCTTCCACGTGGCGATCAAGATTTTCCGCAGCTCTTCTTTTGTGATCAATAGCGGCGGCATCAGCACAATAACATTGCCAAGCGGCCTTAAAATAACACCGTCTTTGCGGACCCGCTGGCAGACTTTGATCCCCATTTTTTCTTTCCAGTCATATTCTAACCTTTTTTTCTTATCTTTGACAATTTCTATGCCAACCATAAAGCCTTGCTGGCGAATGCTCCCGACATGGGCAAGGGTTTTAAAGCTCTTTAGCTCGTCTTGCAAAAATTTAACCTTGGGCGCAAGCTGTGCCAATGTTTTTTCTTTGTCAAAAATATCCAAGCTTGCAATGGCCGCGGCGCAGGCTAACGGATTACCGGTATACGTATGCCCGTGAAAAAATGTTTTTTGCTCCTTGTAATCAAATAAAAATCCGTCAAAAATCCTTTGCGTTGTTAACGTCGCCGCTAGCGGAAGATAGCCGGCTGTGATACCTTTGGCCAAACACATAATATCCGGCAAAACACCCTCGTGCTCACAGGCAAACATCTTACCTGTTCGCCCAAAACCCGTTGCTACTTCATCAGCGATCAGCAAGACATCGTATGTTCGACAAATGCGAGCGACTTCTTTTAGCGCGCCTTGAGGCCAGACCACCATCCCCGCGGCCCCTTGAATCATAGGCTCAACAATGAGCGTGGCAACTTTCCCATGATTTTTTCTTAAAAATATTTCAAGTTTGCTGATCGCCTTAAAAAAATCTTTATTAAATTTCTTCTCATCACCAAACGCGCTCGGGTAAGGCGTTGGCCATTTCAAGGCTTTAAAAATCAAATCATGATACATTTTGTGGAAAAGGTCGATGCCGCCAACACTCACACTCCCCAAGGTGTCCCCATGATAAGAATGGGCAAAATGAATAATCATCTTTTTGTTCATTTTGCCCACATTCTGCCAATACTGATACGCGATCTTTATCGCGATTTCCACCGCCGTAGATCCACTATCAGAATAAAAAACTTTCTTTAAACTTTTTGGCGTTATTTTGATCAACCGGCGAGCCAAGGCAATCGAAGGACTATTGGCAAGCCCTAAAAGCGTGGAATGCGCCACCTTGTTCAATTGAGCGCAAATCGCATCATTAATCGTTTTGTTCTGGTGACCGTGCACGTTGACCCAAAGGCTGGAAACGCCGTCAAGATACCAACGCCCATTGGTATCTTTAAGATAGCACCCTTTGGCTTCTTCAATCACAAGCGGTTCTTCTTTGAGCCAATCTTTCATTTGCGTAAAGGGATGCCAAATATATTTCTTATCGTCGTTAATCAGCTGCTGGGTTTGCGCTATTAAGGATGTCTTAAAAATTTTTTCAACATGCACCACATTTTTACACTGAGATATGATCTTCCGCTCATCAAAACTTTTCAAATAAGGAATAGTCCCTAAAATATCTACACGCCCCATTTTTTTAATCGCTAATGGATTTGTTTTTTCGGCAAGGCCAAGAGAACCTTTTTTGTCATGGTTAAAAATAACTCCGCATACCTTTAAGCCTAAACTACGAGCCTGCTCAATCGTTAACAGCGTATGATTGATCGTCCCCAAAGACAATCGCGCCACGATCAAAACCTCCAAGTTTAAATCCCGGGCTAAATCAGCCATCGCATAGTCGCCTTGAATCGGTGCTAACAATCCTCCCGCTCCTTCGACCAAAACAAGATCATGACGGGCTATCAACTTTTCAAAACAATTTTTGATATGGCTTAGTGAAATTTTTGTCTTCTGCCGTTTAAATGCCAGATGAGGTGATAATGGCTCTTTGGCAAAATAAGGATTGATCAAACTTAAATCATCACCCAGGGACAATTTTTCTTTGAGAAACGCAGCATCACCTCCGGCGCACTGGATGGGTTTCATCACGCCGACATCAATGTTTTTTTTCTGCAGCAACAGCCCGGCGACAAGCGAGGCAACGGTCTTGCCGACGTTCGTATCTGTTCCTGTAATAAAAATAGCTTTTTGTTTATAGCTCATAAATGACGATCACGGGATTACCTTAAATGTGCTTCTCCAAAAATAATTTCAAAACTTGCTTTAACCCCGTCAGAAATAGAAAAATGCTCCTGATAATAATCTCTGGCCCGTGCCAAGAGCCGGGGCCCGATAAACGCATTGCGCTTGATGCGATTGGCTCCAATCGCTTTCAGCCAATAAAGAAGGGCTGAAAAATCGCTGAACTTTTCTATTTTTACTTCTGAAGAAAGGTTGATCTTTTTAAAACCCGCCTTTTCCAAGGTATCGTGAATGTTATCTTTGCTCAACAAATGCCAAGGATGCAACAAACCTCGGCCTTGCGGCATATGCTGATGAAAAGCCTCTCGCAATTCTTTTAATGTGGCGGACCCAAAGCATGTAAAGAAAAAATCCCCGTCGCGCTCTAATACGCGCGCGCTTTCACCAAAAGCTTTGGGCATATCTTCAACCCATTGATAAACACAATTCGAGATCACAAGATCAAAAGTGTTATCTTCAAACGGAAGATTTTCTGCCTCGGCTTGGACAACGCGGTCAATCTTTCTTTTTTTTGCGCATTCAACCATGCCTAAGGCATAATCGATACCGGTTGTGCTCGACTCGCCAAAACGCTCGCCGCACTGCTCTATCAGCCATCCTGTTCCCATGCCGACATCAAGAAGATGCTGATATTTTTTTTCAGGAATTCTGGCCAAAAGCTCAAGGCCAATTTCTTTTTGCAAGGCCGCAAAGTGATCATAACGACTCGCTGCTTTTGAAAAAGCCTTTTGGGGTTCCGAGATCATCACAGGGCGTATCATTATTTTAATAAAAATTTTTCAACCACGTTGTTAAACTCTACCGAGTTAATCAAAAACGGAAAATGTCCACAGTTTTCCATGAAAGCAATTTGGACCTGCGGGATCGTATTTTTAATGAACTTCAAAGAATTTTCCGAGCAAATATAATCTTTGCGCCCGGCCAAAAAAAGAATAGGCGCGTTCACCGCCTTTAAGAAATCCATCAAGTCGTCATGCGCCAACATATCCAAAAAGCTTATCAGGGCTTCCTGGCTAGGCGCCTTTTCTTCTTTGCGGAATTGATGGATCCATTTAAACTTTTCACTTTCGCGTTCTTGCCGCGTAAAAAGCGACCGAAAGAAGATATCTAAAATAGCCGGGTATTTCGTTTCGAGCTGCGTACGCAACTTTTCCATTTCTTGCGCGGTGAGCCCGATAGGGCATTGTTGCGTTTTAAAAAATTTCGGTAGCGATCCCACCATGATAATTTTTTCAACGCTCGAGGGGAACAGCTCGGCTATTTTAAGCCCAACAAAGCCGCCCATAGAACTACCGACAATGGAAAATTTATCCACACCGATATGGTCCGCGATCTCCTTGATCTGTATCGCCACCTCATCAAACGTCCCCGGTTTCCAGTCTGTCTTGCCATGCCCAGGCAAATCAACCAGAACAACCTTGTAATCCGATGAAAAATGCCTCGCCTGCTGGCTAAAAACACGCATATTGCCAGCCCAGCCATGGATAAAAAAGAGGCAAGGGCCATGGCCCAAGACATTGTAATGCCAACGAATTTCGTTCTTTGTCATTAAGTAAGACATAATTCTTTCTTGACCTCGCTAAAGGCTTGTAGTGCTTTTTCAATGTCTTGGGTTGAATGAGTTGCCATCAGAGTAACACGCAACCGGGCTGTATCTTCAGGGACGGTCGGCGGTCGGATGGCTTGCGCCAAAATGCCTTTTGTCAGTAATTTTTGTGAAAAGGAAACAGCAACCGAGGCGTCTTTTAGTAATACGGGGATGATCGGTGTTACAGAGTTCATGGTATCAAACCCTTCTCCTTGCAGCCCCTGACGCATCCGTAGCGCATTTTGTAAAAGCTGTTCTCGACGCTGTGGCTCATGCTCCATGATATCAATAGCGGCCATTGAGGCTGCGGCAATCGACGGCGGCATCGCCGTTGTATAAACAAAACTCCGCGCCTTATTGATCAGAAAATCAATAAGGGCCCTTGACCCACAGCAATATGCCCCAAAACTTCCTGCCGCTTTTGAGAGCGTTCCCATGTGAATATCAATGTCTTTTTCTATTCCCAGTTCTGCAGCTAGCCCTTTCCCCTCCGGCCCAAAAACACCAAAGCTATGCGCTTCATCAATCATCACCATGGCATCATATTGCTTGGCGAGATTCACGATTTTCTTCAAAGGGGCCATATCGCCATCCATACTAAACACGCTGTCGGTCACAATGAGACGTTTTTTATAACCCTGGCTTCCCTTAAGAAGTTCTTCAAGGGCTTCCGTGTCGCAATGCGGATAACGTTTCATTTCAGCACGGCTCAATAAAACCCCGTCAACAATCGATGCATGGTTCAATTTATCAGAGAGAATGATATCTTCACGATCACAGAGCGCCGAAAGGATGCCGACATTGGCCATATAGCCTGCGCTAAACACAAGACAGCTATCTGCGCCTTTAAATGAAGCAATTCTTTTCTCAAGCTGAATGTGTGCTTGCATATTTCCGCAGATCAGCCGCGCGGCACCCGCGCCAAGACCCTCTGCATCAAGTGCGTTTTTTGCCGCATCAATAAGCCGGACGTCGTTCGCCAGCCCTAAATAATTATTTGAGCAAAAATTAATCACCTCTTTGCCCTCAAAGACAATATGCGCACCCTGGGCTCCGGTCACAGCTTTAAGCGTCCGGCGAAGCTTTTGATCTTGCAGCCTTGATAAAAATGTTTCTAAAAAAACTTTATCGTTCATTTCTTTACCCGGCAATGGACAACGTCTCCTGATACTTTGCGAATAATTGCGCCATTTTTTTCTTTAATAAGAAGGGCGCCTTGATTGTCAATATCCATTGCCAAGCCCTCTGTGGCTTTGTTAAGCTCCACAACTTTGACCTGCGTATTTAATGTTGCCGATAATGATCGCCAGGCCCCTGCAACGGGCGCAAAACCTTGTGCATGAAACAACTGATAATATTTTTCCATCTGCCTTAAGATTTCCTGCAGCAGAAAAACACGAGAAACCTTTTGCCCTGCTTCTTTCTCTAAAGATGTTGCATTAGCCAAGAGAGAAGAAATTTGCCCGGTCACGTTAATTCCAACACCCAAAATAATAAAATGAATGCGGTCAAGTTCAGCATTTAATTCTGTTAGGATGCCGACAACCTTTTTCTGTCCTATCAAAATATCATTAGGCCATTTGATCTTGGTATCAAGCCCCGTCACCAGGCGGATGGCTTGGCATACCGCTACCGCAAAAACAAGTGTCAAACAAGAGGCTTCCGCCAAGATAACACGCGGGCGCAAGATCACAGAAAAATAAATCCCTTTCCCTTGCGCAGAAACCCAAGATCGCCCCAAACGGCCTCGCCCATGTATCTGTGTTTCTGCACAAACAACAACGCCCTCTTTAGCGCCTTGGATGGCAAGCCTAGCGGCCTCGTTCATGGTGGAATCAACAGACTCAAAGTAAACGATCTCGCGGCCAAAAATCTTTGTCTTTAAACCTTTCCGAACCAAATCAGGAAAAATCTTATCCGGTGATCCTGAAAGCTTATACCCCCGGCGAGAAATAGCCTCAACCGCATACCCGTCTTTTTGAAGCTGCTTGATATATTTCCAGACAGCTGTGCGGCTGACCTTCAAGGCCTTGCTGATGGCTTGGCCTGAAATAAATTCATTTTTTTCTTTCAGATAATTTAAAACTTTATTCTTCATAAATAACCGATTTAATTTTGACTTTTGAATGGGAACATCTTACTAACCACGATTTTAATTGTCAACCTAAATTATATAATATGGTTAACAATATAACAAAGGTCGTTGTTGACAAAGCCAAACACAGATGATATTTATAAAAAGTCTTTCAAGGGACACTTGACGCGCATTTTCCCAAGAAAAACATAAAACTTCATGCGAATCGACAAAACAAACCTGATCGTTCTTCTCTCTGCCCTATGCTTAACAATTCTTGTCATTGCTCTCCTGTGGGACATGAATTTCTTTCCTGCAGATGCCGACGCCTATTACCTGCCTGCCGCCGGAAGAATGCCCGTTGTCCAATACCTGTCGCAGCTTCACGATGGTTTTGACTACAAATACCACACCTGGTTGCACGGAAAAGAGGCCATGATCGCGCTCTTTTATTTTTTACAACAGACCCTTAAAGATTATCAAACGTTACGCCCGCTTATTGTTCTTTTTGTTTCCACCTTTTTTTGTTCAGCCGCCTTGCTTTTCTTTATCGCAAAATCATATTGGGGCAAACGCATTGGTTTTATTTGTTATCTTTTCTGCGTTTCCTGTTTATGGCCTTATCTCTACATTCTTTTTCCGAAGCATCAACCCTTAGGAATGTTTTTCTTTCTTTTTGCCGTCTGGCTTCTCATCGTCTTTCGTAAAAAACTTTCCCTCGCAGGATATTTTCTTTCGGGCTTTTTCTTATGCGTGATGGTCTACTCTTCTCCGGCTTCCTTTGCGTACATTCCTTTTTATATCACGGCTGTCGGTGCTGAATTCTTCCTGATAACAAAAAAATCACCCCAGCCTTTTGCGCAATCACGCTGGCTCTTTCTCCTGGGCGGATTTCTAATTGCCTTTCTCTATTTTAATGCGCCGCACATTATCCATAACATTAAACAATACATCGTTTATATTAACACGAGCGCCAGCCAAAACCACCTCTACCACAATCAGCATATTCTCCAGCAATGGATGCCCGGACAACCTGTCCCAACCAGAGGAAACATCCTGTGGGTCATCACATATTTCTTTTTAGTGATGCCAATTTTATTTCCTTGCGCGATTGCTTGCTTGATCTACTTGCTGGCGCGAGTCCTCCAAGAAAAATCCCTACAAATAAAAATACTGATTCTAGGAACCCTTGTCCTTAGCCTTTCTCCAGTACTCGTGGCCGAAACCAAAGGCGTTTCCCAGTATGGAGCAAATTATTTCCCTTCCTTTGTTGGAATTCTCTTTTTAATAGGCGTGAGCCTTCATGATTTCTTAAAGAATATTTATCCTGGGCTTCATAAAATGCAAAAGAAAATTTTTTTCTATGCTGCCGGAGCTGTTGTTGTTCTGCATATAGGCATTAATGGATACTTTTTAGCAACAGATATTATTCCTTCTCGCCTAGCTACAACCTACATCTCAAAAACACTCAAAGACATGAATATCAAAACCATCTACGCGCATGATCTTTACCCTTTGCGTGCCTATATTTTACAACATCTTAATCCTTCAACGGCAAAAACGATCACCATCAAACCTATAAAAAGTATTGTCCAGCCCAGGCAAGGCTGCATCTTTTTAATGCCAATCACAACGAGGAGCATTTTAAGCGCCTACGGGACATATAAAGATTTTGACAAAGATATTTATTTAAATGAAATTATACGCAAAGGAACTCTCGATAAATACACAACGCATAAATTCAAAACAGTTACGTCGAGCAAATTTTGGGCACAAGAAGAAGAAATTTTATCTTGGATGGATTTAACAAAAAATCTTATTACCGACCAAGACTTTAAAAAAGGTTATATTCGCTTATTATCTGCCGAGAAAATACAACAAGATCGACAAAAAAATACACCCTGCAAGGCATATCTTGAATCTGTCTTTGGCGTTATACGCGCTATTGGCACCCGACAGAGCCTGTACGCTTATAAGGGAGAATATGTAAAAATTGAAACGGAAAAGAAACTAGATAAAATCAAAAGGAACATCAGAAAAATAGGCAATCCAACAGACAGCCTCATTGCCTATGTCTACAGAACAAGCCCAAGCCCTATACCGATAATGTTTAATATTTTTACTCCCTATGCGCAAACATTTTCCCGTCCAGTAAAAGCAATAAACATACCCAGAGATTCTCAAGAAGAAGAGCTGTCTTTTGCCTTTGATCCGCCAATCACTCTGGAGCCATTTTTTTATTATTTTATCGGGATATGCCGCACAGGCCCCCTCAACGATACTGACTTTTACCAGATTCTTTTAAATAAGGAAAACCTCTCTAGTGAAGACGCTGAATATATAGACACTGCTGCCAAAGCCCTCAACATCGATAATCTGCCGTGATGGCAGCACGTTGACAAAAAGATGCCTAAATGATATATTGGCCCATATGAAAATCCTGACTCCTCGACGTTGGTTTCTTCTTTTCCTTCTTTTGACAATCATCTGCTCACTTTTTTTCCTCTGGCCTTTACACAATTGGCAGCCCCATATCGTTCAAGGTGATCATGGCCGAGATCTCTATGCCTTTAAGAAAATCCTTGATGGCCAAACGCCTTATCGCGACTACTGGTGGCCTTACGGACCTCTCATGCCCTATTATTATGCATGTATCTACAAGCTCTTAGGCATTAGCATTCAAAGCGCCATCCAGGGAAATTTATTTTTACAACTTTTATGCTCCGCGATGTTTTACCTCATTCTCTCCCGGCTCTTATCCCCATCTCTTTCTTTTACAGGCGCTATGTTCTTTAATGTCTTTGCCCCCCGCTTTGACCACACCTATTGTCATACCGGCGGCATTCTCTTTCTCTTGCTCTTTTTTTATTTTCTCGTCCTTTATCTCAATGAAAAAAAGAAACGGTATGCTCTCTTGTGCTTTTTCTCCATATTTATTCTCGCCCTTATAAAAATAAACTTCGGCATCATCAACTTGCTGGCTGTTTCTGCCTTCCTCTTCTTTTGGAGTACATATATCGATCACAGCATCAGACATCATAAAAAATTTCTTTTAGCCGGGGCTGTCAGCACAATGGCCGCAATAAGTCTTTTTTATTTTATCCTTGTCTATCCTTTGTCGCGCGACCAGCTATTGCAATGCTTTCCTTTTTTACCGCAATATCACCTTGCAGAGCCAATCAAAAATACGCTTCTAAAAAGCATCCAAGGCTATCTCTTGGCGCTATGGCAGATGGCTACACATTCCTGGCCATCAATGTTATTATTTCTAATCTTTTTTATTACCTTAATTACTAGTTTTCTGCCAAAACGGGAAACGGGCAAAATAGATATTTCTCAAAAACGCATAGGCATTATTTTTCTAGGTTGCCTCTTCTTTCTTGTCCTTAACCTGCATGAATATCTTGGAGGCAGCCTCAATTATTCTAAAACGTGGGCAGCGCCTTTTGAGTTCTTGTTTTTCTGGCTTGTCATCGGATATGGAGTATCCCGTTTACCAAAAATATTTCAAATCTCTTTAATCATCTTTGTGAATCTCATCGCAGCGACAACAGCCTATCGTATTCTTTCTTTTTTGCGCATTCAACGCAACCATCCCGGTTTTTGCTTAAAAACCCGGTATAGCAACGTCTACACCTTTAATCCGTTTGACTGGTTTGCGACGGTTCAGCAAGCAACCGCCTTCTTGAACGCCAATCTCAAGGACAAGGAAGAATTTTTGGCTATTCCTTACGAGCCCCTTTTTTATTTCCTAACAAACCGCAACAGCCCCATCTGGCAGATGAATTTTCAAGATTATCAAAACATCGGCCAAGAACAAGCCGCGATCATCCAAGAGCTTGAAAAAAAACAAATTAATTGGGTGCTTGTCTCAAACAATGTTACCTCTGATCCTCTTTTTCTGTCATCTCTCCAAAAAAGAAATGGCCCTTTTTGCCCAACGCTGGTTCAATATGTCATGAAAAACTATAAACCCGTTGTGAACTTCGGCAACTGGACAAACGAAACTCAATTTCTAGCCAATTATGCCGTCATTATTTTTAAACGTAACTCCTTTTAAGAATTATAAAAAATAAGGAAGAAAAACTTTTATCATCAAGGTATTAAAAAAATCAGCAGGCTTGGCGGCTATGGGCTTCTCTCCTTGATTGACAAAAAAGATATGAAATGATATATTGACACACCGTGCGGAGAATCTAAAATTCAAAAGTCAAGGCTCAAAAATACAAATTTTGAATTTTGATTTTTTAATTTTGACTTAACATTGGGGCTGGGTCAATTAACCTGAAAAAACATAGCGAAAATTGGCACAAGCATCAGCTTCATTGAAATTAAAATTTAGTTTTCTTGGGGGCTGACTCAATTTACCTGTTAACCATTTAGAGGAAATTGAGACATGCTCCCGCTTTCCTCTAAAATAGATCAATAAGGAAAAGCGGGGCTGTAGCTCAGTTGGGAGAGCGCTTGCATGGCATGCAAGAGGCCGAGGGTTCAACTCCCTCCAGCTCCACCAATTTTCCTCATAGCTTTATTTGGAGGAATTCGGCAAGTACTTCGCGAATCAATTTTCAGGTTCGCGAAACCCGCCAAAAATCTGCTGGAGTGGTGGAACTGGTATACGCGCCGGTCTCAAAAACCGGTGGGGGCAACCCCGTGAGGGTTCGATTCCCTCCTCCAGCATTTATTTAAAATACAGTTTGTTCTATTGCAGACCATCCAGAGAACAAATCTATTCCCTTCCCTAGAATAAATTCTTTAGAAAAAAGGATGCTGCCTTCAGCATTGCACTTCTCTTCTTGTCTTATTTATCAATCTGAAATAATCTGATCAATGTAAAAAGATGGCACCCTTGGACTGGTGATGACTGACGGGGCAAGTATTGGCTATGAAGAGGAAATTCTTGGACAATGAGCTTCTTTTTCCTAGCCTTCAGGAAAATTTCTGGGAAAATATTGTAATCTTCCGATCTCAAATCAAGCGCCGGAGCAATCTCTCTGTACAAAAATATCAATTTAGGATGAATATCTTGAATGGGAAGTTTCAAGAAAAATCTGCACACCAGAAGATAAATTTGGAATAAAAAACTTTTTCGTGGATTTTCCTGTCTTTTCTTATGGCCAAAACGTGACGCAATCACAATATCCGCATCATGCATTTTTTCAATCAGCACCGGAAACGATCCAAGCCCAATAAGAGATAAGATGTCTGCATAAACAACGGCCTCTCCCTGCGCCTTTTCAAATAAGGTGCGCAAACTTCGGCCAAAACCAAGACGTTTAGGACTATGCACAAACTTAATATGCCCGCGCCGGGAGGAAATCTCTTCTAGAAGTGCCCGGCTTCCGTCGCGGCTTGCATCATCAAAAAAAATAATTTCATAGGTAAGGTTCAAACTCTTGAGCCCGTGATCCAGCATCTCACAAGCAGATTGAATTTTGTCTTTTTGATTAAAAATTGGAATGAGAACCGAAAGGTTCATGGCAACCTTTGTTAGCTTTAGTGCTTACCCTGCAGCTGCGCAATAATTTGTTTTTCACATAACAGCTGATGCTTGGTAGCTGCATCAAAGATATAATCTGAGGTAAGAATAGCATCCTGGGGCGCCATATCAAGAAGCATGAGTCCGCAGGCATAATAAGTTCTCTTTTTGTCTGGCTGGTGCAAACATTCCTTTTGCCAAATGACTTTAGCGGTCGCGGAGATGGGAGTTTTTCGGCTTTCAAAAAATATCTTCAAGAGGAGTTCGGCGCCGGTGGACAAAGGTTCTGCGCTGATCATATGAATGCCGATTGAACTCACGTCAACGGTAATGGCCTTGCCCTTGACAAAAGGCGGTTTGATGGTTTCGTAAGAAATTTTTGTAAAAACCTCAGCTCGAAAAAGCCTGCGGTGTTCAATCGTCCCCATAATCAAAACTCTTCATCATCATTGGTTAATACATCAACGCTTTAACGTTTATTATACTCTTTCAGATGCTTTTGAAAATTAAAATTAAGATTTTCTCAAGCCCGTCTTTGACGCATTGTTTGTTGCAAAAACAGCGAAAGTATTCTAAACTTAATTCATGGGACAAAAATTTTATCTACTTGCGATAACCTTCATGATTTTTTGCCTTGTCGCGCACCCTGCCTTATGCCAAGAAAAAAGAGTCATCGCACTAAAAGATGGGACAAAAATTATCGGAGAAATCCTGTCCGTTGAGAACAACATCTATACGGTCAACTCTTCCGTTGGGCAACTACGGATTAAGGATCAAGATATTGTCAATATTTCAACACCGCGTCTGGATGCAACCCCTCCTCTTGCACAAAAAAATCAAGCTTCTGTCAATCCCCTTGACAGCCAAGTCGCCCAAGTTCAACAACAATTAATGGCAGATCCCAATTTTATATCAGAAGCTAAAAACATATCCGAAGATCCGGAAATTATGAAAATCCTTCAACAGCCTGAAATCATGCAGGCCATTGTTAATCACGATATGAATGCCCTACAATCAAACCCTGGATTTAAAAATCTTCTCAGCAATCCAAAAATCCTTGAACTTATCCAATCCGCTGGCCAAAAAATCGGACAGCCAAACCTAACTCCATAAGGACTTTAAGCGCAAAATTATTTTGTTTGAAAACGTAACTGCCCGCACGCTGCGTCAATGTCGCTTCCGCGAGGTGTACGGACAGTAACGGCAATGCCTTTGCCTTCAAGATAATCTTTAAAGGCAACGATATCTTTTTGAAGGGGAGGGAAAAAACCTAAAGAGTCATTTTTGTTGTAGATAATCAGATTAACTTTTGACAGGAAACCTTTTAAAAGTTTGGCAAGGGCTTGCGCATCGTCAAGGCTCGCATTAACATCTTTCATCAACACATACTCAAATGTCACCTGCCGATTAGTCGCTTGTGCATACCAACGGCAACAGGCGATAAGCTCAAGAAGAGAATACGTCTGATTAACCGGCATCAGCTTGCTTCGCAAAGCATCATTGGCGGCGTGCAAAGAAATAGCCAGCTCCACCTGCAATGGATCACTTGCAAAAGTTTTTATTTGAGGAATCAATCCGCAGGTAGAAACGGTGATACGCCGTGCGGCAATATCAAGGGCTTCAGGAGCATTGATCCTGTGAATGGCTTTTAAAACATTGCCATAATTGTCAAATGGCTCACCGACCCCCATGAAAACAATGTGCGTTAACGCATGCGGCGCGACAGCTCTCTTAACAAAAAGAATCTGATTCAAGATTTCAGCGCATGACAAATGGCGTGCCCAGCCATTTAAACCGCTCGCGCAAAAGGCACACCCAAACTTGCACCCGACCTGCGTGGAAAGGCAAATCGTTCCTCGTTTTTGGGTAGGAATAAAAACTGTTTCAATATACTGGCCGTCTCCGACCTTAAATAAAAATTTTATCGTTTTGTCTTGTGAAATCTTTTTCTTTTCAACCAAAGGCCAGGAAAAAGAGAAATCGTCTTTGAGCTGAAGCTTGAGCTTCGCCGAAAGGTTCGTCATATCCTCAAAACGCTCAACCCCCTTTTTGTAAACCCAATCGAAAACTTGCTGAGCATGAAAAAGAGGAAGGTGTTTTTCTTTCAGGTAATTCTGAAGATCAAAAAAAGTGAGTTCTTTAATATCAGGTTTACAACAGGCGTGTGGTGTCATGAAAGGTGGCCCACCTTAAATCGTAAAGGCGACATCAGCCTTCTTGAAATTTACCAATTTTACGAAAACGCTCATAACGAGCAGCCAAAAGATCTTCCTTGGAAAGCGTAAGAAGTTTCTTGATATGTTTAATGACGGTCTTTTTGATCGCCGCGGCCATGACGTCAGGGTTGCGATGTGCGCCGCCCAAAGGCTCTTCAATAATTTCATCAACCATACCAAACTCCAAAAGGTTTTCCCCCATGATCTTGAGCGCATTGGCGGCATCAGGGGCTCGAACGCTGCTACGCCAAAGAATCGACGCGCATCCTTCAGGAGAAATAACCGAATAATAGGCATGTTGTAAAATAAGCACGCGATCTGCCACGCCGATGCCTAGCGCCCCTCCGCTTCCCCCTTCGCCGATCACGCAGGCAACAATCGGAGTCGCAATCTCGGACATCTCCATCAAATTCGTCGCGATAGCCTGCGCCTGGCCGCGCTCTTCAGCGCCGATCCCCGGATAAGCTCCCGGCGTATCAATAAAAATAACAACCGGCAGATTAAATTTCTCTGCCATTTTCATCAGGCGCATGGCCTTGCGATACCCCTCAGGGTGCGCGCAGCCAAAGTTTCGCATCACATTTTCTTTCACATCACGGCCTTTTTGATGACCGATCACAAAGACCTTTTGTTTGTCAATCGTTGCAAATCCAGCAACCAGGGCATAATCATCAGCAAAAAGCCGATCCCCGTGGACCTCAACAAAATCCTCAGCAATTAAACGGATATAATCAAAGGTATATGGACGATCAGGATGGCGTGCAATCTTAATACGCTGCCAGGGAGTCAGATTTTCATAGATTTGTGCTCTCATTTTTACAAGCTTGTCTTCGAGCTTCTTGATCTCTGGGGCAATATTGACGTGTTTCTTGGAATCAATATTCTTCAATTCAGAAATTTTATGCTCAAGCTCAAGTATTGGTTTCTCAAAATCTAATCGGCTCATAAGAAATCCTTGGTTTCTGATGACATCAAAATCAAATCTTAATCAACGATGGTAACCTGTGTTCCTTCGGGGAGAAAATCATAAAGTTCTTCGACGTCTTCATTGCGCATACGGACACAGCCAGCCGTAACTTGCTTGCCAATATTCTGGGGATCCGTGGTGCCGTGAATACCGTAGTCAGGAGGAGTATCAAATCCCATCCAGCGTGTTCCTAAAACATTCTCCGGGCTCTCGGGAGGAATCACCTGCCCGCCTTTAAACCACACAGGATTGACCTGCTTAACAGCGATGACAAATGTTCCTACGGGGGTAGAATTGTTCGCCCCTGTTGAAACCGGGTAAACTTTTACGATTTCGTCGTCGGATTTCAAAATGAGAATATTCTGCGATTTATCAACAAAAACGCTGAAGACGCCCTTCCAAATCCGTATCCTCTGGCCTAGCCGAATCACGTCGCTTTTGAGATGATTGCTTTTTTTGATCAACGTAACGGTCGTCTTGTATTTCTTGGCAATCTTGGCAAGCGAATCACCTTTTTCAACAACATGAATTATTGTGCTTGTCGTTTCCATCGGTGACAAAATAATCTTTGTATTCAGCGTTTCAAGCTTCTTCTGCACGTCTTCAATCTTGTCAAAGTCTGAGAAATCCGTTACGATTTTCTTATAAAGCTCTTTAGCGGCTAAAGGGTCATTAGCGGTTTCAAGGGCCACGGCTTGTTCATAAAGGTTCGCCGCTCCGCTGCCTGAGCTATCTTTATGCGAGGCTCCTGCAGACTTAAAGGAAGTGATCCCTTTGACGATTAAAAAAACAGCAATCACGATACCGATGCCTATTCCAATTTTTTTAGCCACATGCCTCTCCTTCTCAAAAATGTTAAAAAACCTACATACTATAATACAAAAAGACAGCCATAATAAATCCCAGCAACGATCCGACAAAAACCTGGGTCGGCGTATGGCCAATCAGCTCCTTTAACTGTTCTGACTCAACCTTGCCGCGCCAATAAATATCATCGAGGATCTTGTTGAGGATCTGCGCCTGCTGGCCTGTTGAGCGTCGCACGCCTTGAGCGTCAAACATCGTGACAAGGGCAAAAACCGCTGCCAGCGCAAAGGCAACAGAATCAAATCCCAAATGAAGGCCGGAGGTGACGGCAAGTGCCGTGGCTCCCGCGGCATGGCTTGAGGGCATGCCCCCTGTTCCAATAAACCATTTAAAATTAAATTTCTTTTCCTCAAAAACACCTAAGGTAACTTTGATACTCTGGGCGACAATCCAGACAATCACTGTAATAATGAGAACCTTGTTGGCAAAAAGTTCACTAAAAAATGTGTTCAAAAACGGCTCCTTTAATGAATCTCTCGGGATTCCTTGGCGGACACACATGCTTAATCGGCTGAAAAAACATGCTGATTTTTCTTAACGGCAATTCATTCTTGACGCTTAAACCACCTTATGTTAATTTACCATTATAATATCGTCGGAAAGAAATGCAAGCGCTTTTCTTTTTCTCTAAGATGGTAATTTGAAAAAATACATTAATATTATTATTAATATTAAATTATGCTGACGAAAATTCAAAGCTTCTGCCTCGTTGATCTTGATGCCGTTTCGATTACTGTTGAGGTGGATATTGCCAAAGGGCTCCCTTCCATTGCGATTGTCGGCCTTCCAGACAACGCGATCAAAGAAAGTAAAGAACGCGTCCGCGCCGCCATTCGAAACAGTGGATACGTATTCCCTTCTCAGCGCATCACGATCAACTTATCACCTGCTAATATTAAAAAAGAGGGAGCCCTCTTTGACTTGCCCATTGCCTTGGGCATTTTGGCCTCTTCTGGAAAAATTGCCGCCAATCCTCTTTCTTCTTATGCTTTTGTTGGAGAGTTGTCCCTGGATGGAAAGATTCAGCCTATCAAAGGCGCTTTTTCCATTGCGTGCGCAAAAGCGGAAAGAGAGATCGTAGGTCTCGTCCTTCCGGTAGAAAACGCTCAGGAGGCCGCACTGGCTGAAAAAAATAAAATCTTTCCGTGCCGATCTTTAGCAGAGGTGGTTCAATTTCTTCAAAACCCTTCTCTGATCAATCCTCAGAAACCTAAGCCTAAGAATTTTAACAAAGAAAAATCTTCCTACGATATTGATTTTAACGAAATCAAAGGACAAGCCCATGCTAAACGCGGCCTTGAGGTTGCGGCAGCAGGCGGGCACAATGTCCTTCTCGTCGGGC
>Ga0172368_10000156_pt1 | contig 92015 bp, 86 predicted proteins | sample Lak11m_FD_114540 | JGI IMG/M metagenome (GOLD analysis project Ga0172368, IMG submission 114540) | Freshwater microbial communities from Kabuno Bay, South-Kivu, Congo - kab_022012_11m | ecosystem: Environmental > Aquatic > Freshwater > Lake | place: Democratic Republic of the Congo: South-Kivu...
AACCACAACTTACACACTTTTTTTAATCATTTTTTACAATCTCCTGTAAATTAACCTTTATTTATATGGTTCAATTATATCACATTCAAGGTTAAACCAGACCCCCATTTTTACCATTATGCCAAATTACTGAATTGGTTAAAATTTTTGGAATTTATAAGTCCAAAGAAGATTTAATTTATTCAGTTTGCAAATCTTCTAAAGATAAGAGTTCAACATGACTAACATTAAAAGTATATTGTTAATGGATAACAAATATATTAACTACATGTTCAATTCAACGCTTGTTTTGATGGCCATCATAATCATGTTTGCGTATCCAATTGCAGATACGATTCGCAAGCTTTCAATTATTGTTTATTCTTTAGTAACTAGTTCAATCATTTGTGCGCTTTTTTACATCCCATGGTTTGTTATTCGCGAGGACATTTTTTGTAAAGCAGTTGACCGGACTAATAATCCGCTAAGGTTGATATGTCGATTTTGCGGATCACTTATTATGATGATTCCTCCGTTTTATATGTATCTTGATTGTATATATAAATTTAATTTATCCAATAATCCAATTATCTACCCGATTATGCTGGTATCCATGTTTCTTAGCATGATTATTTTTTCGATGTCGTTTTGCATCGGAAAAAAATAAAAAAAAACTGTTTTAGAACCCGCTAGAAATGGCGGTTTCTTTTAAAATAAAATTCAAAATTCAAATTTGAAATTTTTAATGAAATTCAAATGTTATTAATAATATGTCAAAATGAAAAAGTTTTGAATTTGAAAAATTGATTTAAAATTAAAAATTTGAATTTTGAATTTGTTATAATTGTCTTTGTTGGATGTTTTCTAGTTATTTAGTGTCTTGACAATCCACAATTTAAGTCTTATTATGAGTTTACAAGCACAACTATTGACAACAAAATTTATTTGTTTTATGATACAAGTGCTGTGAAATACAGAAACAGAATTTTATGTACACTAAAAATTTGTCCACCAGAATATATGAATGAGCAAATTAGGATTTATGTTTAGTTTTTCTATTAGTTGTGAGAACTTTCGTTATTTTTTTTGAGAGTTTGATCCTGGCTCAGGATGAACGCTGGCGGTGTGCCTAACACATGCAAGTCGAACGGTCGCCTTTGGCGACAGTGGCGAACGGGTGAGTAACACGTAGGAATCTGCCTCTTTGTAGAGGATACCCTGCCGAAAGGTAGGATAATACTCTATAATATTTGCTACGAGAGTAGTAAATTAAAGGATTTATTCGCAAAGAGAGGAGCCTGCGGCCTATCAGCTAGTTGGCGGGGTAAATGCCCACCAAGGCTACGACGGGTAGCTGGTCTGAGAGGATGATCAGCCACAATGGGACTGAGACACGGCCCATACTCCTACGGGAGGCAGCAGTTGGGAATATTGCGCAATGGGCGAAAGCCTGACGCAGCGACACCGCGTGACCGATGAAGTCTTTCGGGATGTAAAGGTCTTTTTACTTGGAAAATTATGATTGTACAAGTAGAATAAGAGCTTGCTAACTACGTGCCAGCAGCCGCGGTAATACGTAGAGCTCAAGCGTTATCCGGATTTATTGGGCGTAAAGAGTTCGTAGGTGGTTTGGTACATTTTTACTTAAAGCCCTTGGCTCAACCAAGGATCTGGTAAAAATATGGCCTTACTAGAGGAAAATAGGGGTAGATGGAATTGGTAGTGTAGCAGTGAAATGCGTTGATATTACCAAGAACACCAATGGCGAAGGCAGTCTACTGGATTTTCCTGACACTGAGGAACGAAAGCGTGGGTAGCGAAAAGGATTAGATACCCTTGTAGTCCACGCTGTAAACGATGCACTCTAGGCATCGGAAGCATCGACCCTTCCTGTGCCGAAGCTAACGCGTTAAGAGTGCCGCCTGGGAAGTACGGTCGCAAGACTAAAACTCAAAGGAATTGGCGGGGGCTCGCACAAGCGGTGGAGCATGTGGTTTAATTCGACAACAAACGAAGAACCTTACCAAGGCTTGACATTCTAGAATGTAGGTTGCTGGAAACAGTGACCGACCGTAAAATCGGCATCTAGTACAGGTGCTGCACGGTCGTCGTCAGCTCGTGCCGTGAGGTGTTCCCTTAAGTGGGTTAACGAGCGAAACCCCCACTCTGATTTACATGTGTATCAGAGAACTGCCCTGTTTAACAGGGAGGAAGGCGGGGATGACGTCAGATCAGCGTGGCTCTTACGCCTTGGGCTACACACGTGCTACAATGGCAGTTACAAAGGGTCGCTAAATCGTAAGATGGAGCTAATCCTTTCAAAAGCTGTCTCAGTTCGGATTGAGGGCTGCAACTCGCCCTCATGAAGCCGGAATCGCTAGTAACCGTGGGTCAGCTATACCACGGTGAATACGTTCTCGAGCCTTGCACACACCGCCCGTCAAGTGAGCCGAGCTGGCAATACCAGAACTCCGCACCTTGGGAGTGAAATGAATTGGTCAAATTTGACCAATTAGTCCAATAGGACTAATTCATTCCTAGCGTGCGGGGGCAGGTAGGGTCAGTAAGGAGCACTAAGTCGTAACAAGGTATCCGTAGGGGAATCTGCGGATGGATCACCTCCTTTCTAACGGATTGTTAGAACAGCTGATTTCGCCGATAATTTATTGGTGATTTCACTGATAAGGGCCGATTATTTAGGATTTATCTTAAATAATAATTGATTTAATTTTTATGACGGAAGTTCTTGCAACCATAGAGAAACTAAGTTAAAATAGGGCTAGTGAAAACTAGTCTTATTTTAGTTTTTTAGCACATTGACAAGGAGGGACTATATGTTTGGTCTTCTAAATTCCGCAAAAATATCCAGACAAGATTTTATACGAGCAATTCTGTGGTATATTGTCAAAGATAGAAAACAGCCAATTATATACTTAAATATATTTGACTTAATTGGAGTTCTAGTAAGACTGAAATATTTATTTCCAAAAATCTTGACTGATTTTTTGTTTGATGAACAAAGTTATCCTGTGGGTTCGCGAGAAATTATGCAAATATGGACTAACCTACGCGCCTCTAATGGAATAATCAATATACAATCAATATGCCCCTGCTATAAATATGGATTTGATGAAGACGAACTCCTTAAAAAGATATTAGAATTTTTTGATACCATAAAATTGTCTGGTGAATTTGAGACATTTTTGGCTAATTTCGAAGCTTGTTTTAGAGAAAAAGAAATTTCTAATTTAAAGGTTTTCGACAAAAAAGAATTAACATTTATGGAATTTTTGGAAATGGTTGAGCGCTAAATTCAAAGGTGGCTCCGCGCGAGCCTCTTTTAATACTCTTGCAGAAAAACAGTTTTTTTGATAAATTGATTATGCAATCAATCAATTTTAAATTATTAATTTTCAACTATTAACTCAATTCGGGCGTGTAGTTCACTGGTAGAACGCTTCACTGATAATGAAGAAGTAGAAGGTTCGATTCCTTCCACGCCCACCATACAAAATTTTAAAAATTCAAATTTTAAATTTAAAATTTTTAATCAAATTCAAATGTTTAAAAATTTGAGTTTTGAGTTTACTGAATTATGCTTCTTACTCCTCATGCCCTGGTCGGCGGCGCGATAGGCGCATCATCTGAGAATATAGCTTTTGTGTTTATTGTGGCTTTTTTGAGCCATTTTGTTTTAGATGCATTGCCGCATACAGATTGGGGAACATGGCATAATTATGTTGAAGACGTAAAACTAAAATGGTACGACTATCTATTGTTTATAATTGACTCATTGACTACCCTTGTGATTGCTGTTATTTTATATTTGAGAGGATATGATTTTATAATAATTATAGCTGGGTTTACCGCGGTTATTGTTGATTTAATAGACAATGTTCCTTTTTGGAAAAATCAATTAAGAAAAATATTTCTGCTTAATTGGTTGCACGTGGTTCATGAAAAAATCCATTTTAAGCTTAATAAGCGATTTTGGTATTGGGGAATAATTACTCAGCTTATAATTGTTTGGTTCGGTATTGTAATAATTTTTAAATAGAGGCGGGGTTATGGTATTTATTAATAGATTAATCTTTTTAATTGCTACTTGGGCAGCTGGAATATTATTTATTTATTACAGGGAAAAGATAGTGCGAATCGTTGGAAAAAGTGATTTAGCAGAAAAATATCTTGGTTTGGGCGGGACATATAATATGTGGGTATTAATCGGCGCCGCGCTGATGGTAGTTGGAGTTTTTGGATTACTAGGTGAACTAAGCATGCTTGGAATTTAAAACAAATTGTGCGATTTGTGGGCCGTTAGCTTAGCTGGTAGAGCGCCACATTTGCAATGTGGAGGTCGGGAGTTCGAATCTCCCACGGTCCACAAATCGCGGAATTAGAGCGGTTTTGAAATATTGGCTACAGCCGTATGGGTAAAATGCTAGGTTTATTTAGCATTTTTTTAATTGACTTTTTTAATAATTTATATATAATAAAGTTAGTAAAATAAATCTTAGCCAAGGAGGGTTTGTGCTAAATTTTAATATATCAAATCTACCAAAGATTATAATTAATCTTTTTTTTGTTTCAGCAATCTTTTTTGTTTTTTCTGGAAACGCCAACGCCATTTCTAACAAAGTTAATTATCAGGCACATATTACGGATAAGCAAAATACAGCCATAAGCGGCAATGTGTCAATAAAATTTTCAATTTACACAGCCTTAAGTGGCGGAACCGCTCTGTGGAGCGAAACTAAAATCGTTCAAGCTACAAATGGCAACATTTCAACAGTTCTTGGTGATACAAACCCATTAACATTAGATTTTAATGAAGGTTCATATTATTTAGGAATTAAAATCGCTGATGATTCAGAAATGTCTCCTCGAAAAAGTATTGGTTCTGCACCATTTTCGCAAAATTCTGCAAAATTAAATGGAAAATCAGCAGGAACTGGGGCTAATAATGTTTTAGAGCTTGATGGTGATGGGAATATAGATATAGCTGGAAATATTGAAACTGCAGGAAGTTTAATTGGAAATACTTCTACGCTCGGAAGTTTGACTGTATCGGGAACATCGATTTTTAACGGAAGTTTATCCGTTGGTTCATCCGCTACTGTAAATGTAGGTGGGACATTCCAGCTAGGCGGTACAACTATTTTGGCATCTGCCCAAGAACTAAATTATGTTGATGGTGTTACTTCTTCAATTCAGGATCAACTTAATAATAGAATGTTATTATCCGGCGGAGCTATTTCGGGAAATATAACTTTTACCGGATCCCAAACGGTTGATGGAATTGATATATCAACTATTCCATCAACTTATTTAGCACTCGGCGGTGGCACAATGAGCGGCGCAATAAGTTTGGGTAATTCAAATATAACAAATGTTGCTCAGCTTGCTTTAACACCAAGAACAGACGGAACAGCAACAGAGGGTTATGTTTATTATGATTCTGATACAGATGCGTTTTATGGACGAACCGCATCTGATTGGGTTAATTTTGCTGGTGACGGAGGAGATGTCACATCAGTTACTGCCGGAGATGGTTTGGCTGGCGGTGGTCTTAGTGGTGATTTGACCCTAAACGTTGTTTCTGCCGACGAAACTATTATTGTAAACGCTAACAGTATTCAAGTTGGGACGATCGGATCATCAAACATTACAGATGGATCAATTACTGCAGCTGATCTCGGAGCTGATTCGGTTGGAGCAAGCGCATTATCCTCATCAGCAATTGTATTTGGAGATATCGAAGCTGGCGATTTGCCGGCTGCTATTGATTCTGCAAAAATAGCCGGTGGAACCGTTGATAATACTGAATTTGGATATTTAAATGGTGTAACATCTTCGATCCAATCCCAATTTTCTAATTATTTGCCGCTAGCCGGTGGCACAATAAGTGGAAATCTTGCTTTTTCTGGCGCCCAAACAGTTGATGGCGTTGATATTTCTGACATTTCTTCTACCTATCTATCCTTATCAGGCGGGACACTAACGGGCAACATCTTAACTAACCCTGTTGGTACTTCTAATTTAGGTTCTACAACTGCTGAGTGGGGCAATATTTATCTTAGTGATGATAAAGTTACTAGTTTTGGAGCCGATCAAGATGCCAATTTAATATGGGAAACCGCAGATGCTAATGCTAATCATTTAAACGCAGTTTTACCCGAAGGAACTGCGACCAATGTGCCAGTTTTTGTTATAGGCGATGCTACAATTAATAATGCTGATTTGGGAATGTTTAATGGTTTGACTGACCCAAGTTTAGCAATTATTTCTAACGACGGAGGCGACTATATCCGTTTGTCCACATATGATAATGGAGACGCCCTTATCAATGTTGGTACAGGCGACTTATTAATTGCGCCATCAGGTCATAATGTTAGTCCAGCAGTATCTGGCACAGAATCGCTGGGTGCTAGCGATAAAACATGGCTTAGTGGATATTTTGGCAGCTTATTAACGGGTGCGGGTGATGCTTTAACAATTACAGCAAATAATTCTTCAACGTGGTCAACGTCAAATGGAGCGCTAACTATTATAGGTAATGATGGTTTAAACTTAAATTCTACTGATGGTGGCGGGATAAATATTAATCCAGTAGGCGGAATGGATTTAAATGTTAATATCAATGGAAATAGCCAGATGTATATTGGCGGTAATGGATTAAACGAACTCAGAGCGTTGTATTTGGACGCAGACCTAGCGGCGGGAACAGCGCTTAATAGCGGGTTTGAATTGTACTATCAACCCGATGGTGCAGGCGTTGCTGGCTGGTATAATGCCCAAAGAATTTTTCTTGAAGGCACAAATATTGGCGCCGAGGACGATTATACGGGGTTAGCAATTAATGTATCTGCGGGCAGTAATGCGCCAGATAATTTTATTGAACTAACAAACACTGATGGCGCAGGAACAGTTGGACAAGCCATTGATATTTGGGCCGCATCGGGCGGCGATATAACAGATGGAGTTTTGTTCAGTGGAATAAGTGGGTCGGGCAATATCACCGATGCAATCGACGCTTCTTATTCTAATATTACAAATGCAATAAACGTTGGCGATAATGTTATCCTTGGTACTACTGCCACCATTAATTTTACTAATTTTGATGTTACTGGAGCTGGCGCTATGACATTAACCGGTAAAATCACCAACACTAATTATACTGGAAGTTCCTCGGTAGATAATGGGAATGTTGCTAAAACGGTAAATACAACATATGTTAGTACGGGCGATAAAATATTTGTTTCGTTTACCGCTAACCCGGGCGGTTACTGGTGGGTAAGCAACATTGTTAATGGAACTAGTTTTGATGTTAATACTTCGGCCGCTTGCGGTCAACTAGGAGGATGTTCGTTTGACTATTGGATTGTAAAATAAACAAATTTCAAAATGAAAAAATTTAAAATAATTTTTATTTTATCGATATTATTTTATACGATGCTTTTGGCAGCGAGAGTTTTTGCAGCATCTGAATCTCAAAACTATCAATTAGATTTTGATCAAATTGATTATGGCGGTAGCTCGTCGGAATCGGAAAAATATAACATTAATTCGGAGTCATTGGGCGGTGAGCTAGTAAATGATTCTGTAGTTAATGTTATTGCGCCAGAAGCAACCAATCAATCATCGCCCAAAGGACTTATCCAAAGTTTAAGCCTTTCGAACATTGCAAATACTTCTTCGCAAATTATCGATAATTTTATTAACAGCCCGGTTATAAAAACTATTGTTGAAAGTCCCGGAGTTAGTAACTCTAGCGTTGCAGTTGCTGTGACAACGGTAGCTCTTGCGGGTGTCGGAGCAACACTTCCAATTGCTGCAAACTTACCAGTTTCAGTAAACATGCTTTTTTCATTATCCAGCCATGCCTTTAGTTCTTTTCCAATTTTCGGAAAAAGAAAAAAAAGAAAATATTGGGGCAAGGTTTATGATTCTGAAAGCAAATTGCCAATAGAAAAAGCAATTGTAAGAATCTATAACGGAGAAGAAAGAAAATTATTAGAAACCCAAATTACTGATTCTAGTGGGATGTTTAATTTTATTGTTAACAAAGGAAATTATTTTATAGAGGCAATAAAAAATCCTTATGTATTTCCGTCAAAAATATTAAAATATGATTATAGGGGCGGTATAATTAATGTTGGGGATGAACCACCAAAAGATTTAAATATTCCTCTTGATCCTCCATTGGCTAAAGTAACTAAACGAATAAATATACTTTGGAACCTCAAAAAAACTTTGGAATACTTATATTATCCATTACTTTTTGTCGGCGCTATTTTGGCAGTCTTAATATATATTAAGTCAAATAGTTATAATAATTATTTGGTAGTTTCATTGTATTTTGTGGTATTTATTAACGAGCTTTATAAATCAAGTAAAAGTAGGCCATACGGACTAATTTTTAATAAAATTGATAAAGCTCCAATAAATTATGCAATTGTAAGGTTATTTGAAAAAAATGGTAACAGATTAATTTCTACCAAAGTATCTGATTCTAAGGGAAGATTTACGTTTATGGTTGAAAAGGGGCAATATTATATAAGTGCAACAAAAGAGGAATTTGCGCAATATAATAGTAAAGAGATTATGGTTTCTAATAATAATTTTGCCGATATAAATATTGCAATGGAAAAAGCTAATTTAACAGGGTCTTGACAAAGAAAAATAGTCTGATATTATATAAGGGCGGAGGACAAAATATTGTGGATAAATATAATCGAGATAAATATCTTAAAACAATTTTTGCAACAGGCGACATGAATTAAAATCACCTTATTATGGGTTTGATTAGTCGCTTTGCAGAAAGCGATTTTTTTACTCTCGAAAAATCCCAATACGCACATTGACAAACTAGGATTGATTTCACTGAGAACAAACAATTAAACATTAAAACTATATCAGTAATTTTAATGTTGCTTTGATAAAATATAAATGATTTCAAATAAGAGCAAATGGAGGATGCCTAGGCTTGGAATGCCGACGAAGGACGTAGTTAGACTGCGATAAGCCTCGGGGAAGAGTCAAACATCTTTTGATCCGAGGATTTCCGAATGGGATTAACCCAATACAGTAAACCTGTATTACTTCCGATTTATCGGAAGAGGGAACTTGGGGAACTGAAACATCTTAGTACCCAAAGGAAAAGAAAACAACAATCCGTTTATACGGATAGTGTTTCGCAACTCACTATTCAAAAAATCAGAATTTAAATTTATTTGAGTTTTGACTTTTGATTTTTGAGCTTGCGAAGCATTGTGATTCCCCTAGTAGCGGCGAGCGAACGGGGAAAAGCCCTGAAATAATGATTAGATAAAATTTCTAGCAGAAAGTCTCTGGAAAGAGCTACCATAGAGGGTGAAAGTCCTGTATGCGAAAGTGTTTATCTACTTATTTTTTCCTTCGATGCAAATCGAAGAAAAGTAACTCAGGACACGTGAAATCCTGAGTGAAGAATTTAGGTGGCTCATCATCTAAGGCTAAATACATTCCAAGACCGATAGTGAACTAGTACCGTGAGGGAAAGGTGAAAAGTACCCCTGACAGGGGAGTGAAATAGTACCTGAAACCATTTGCTTACAAGGAGTCGGAGCCTGTATCTCACTAGCGTTCGATACAGTCAAACTTAAAACTTAAATGTCAAATATCAAAATTATTGTAGAATTATATTTTCAAACTTCCAATACTTTGATTTTTACATTTTGAATTTTGACTTTCGTAGCGAGCGATAGCGAGATACGGGTCACGGCGTGCCTTTTGAAGAATGACCCAACGAGTTAATTTCCGTACCTTTGTCTAAGTCCGAACGGACGCAGGCGTAGGGAAACCGAGTGTTAATAGCGCGTATTTAAGGTGCGGAATTAGACCCGAAACCGAGTGATCTACCCATGAGCAGGATGAGTCCCGCCTAACCGCGGGAGGAGGTCCGAACTCACCAACGTTGCAAAGTTGGGAGATGACTTGTGGATAGCGCAGAAATTGCAATCGAACTCGGAGATAGCTGGTTCTCCCCGAAATATATTTAGGTATAGCCTGTGCTATACGGTTCAAGGGTAGAGCTCTGGATGGTTCTTTCCGGCGCAAGCCGGAAAAACCAATCAAACTACGAATATTGAACCTTTAGGCATGGAGTCAGCACGTGAGGGCTAAGCTTCACGGTGCAAAAGGGAAAGAGCCCAGATCGCAATCTAAGGTCCCAAAATTTATGCTAAGTGGTAAAGGAAGTCTAAAACCATAAACAACTAGGAGGTTGGCTTAGAAGCAGCCATCCTTTAAAGAAAGCGTAACAGCTCACTAGTCAAGGTTATGGGCGCCGAAAATTTAACGGGGCTAAAGCATAGTACCGAAGATGCGGACTCGCCATTTTTAATGGCGATTGGTAGGGGAGCGTTCTGATAGCGCTGAAGCGGGAGCGTAAGCGACCGTGGAGTAATCAGAAGTGAGAATGTTGGGATGAGTACACGAATTATCCTGATGAAAAATCAGGACTCCGAATACCCAAGGTTTCCCCCGCAACGATAATCGGCGGGGGGTTAGTCGGAAGCTAAGGCTTGAAAGAAGTCGATGCACAGGACGTTGATATTCGTCCACTTCCATAAGACTATAACTGCATGACGCGGAGCCACGATGGTTTTAAATCGCATGGTTGATTTAGAATTGTTAAAGCACCGACAAGAAAAGTGCAGTGTTTACTACTTATGGAATCCGTACCGCAAACCGACCCAGGTGGATAGCACGAGAAGTGCACGGAGATCGAGAGAACCCTTCCAAAGGAACTCGGCAAAAAATCGGCCGTAACTTTGGGATATGGCCTGCCCCGCTTCGGCGGGGCCGCAGCGAAAGTTTCTCAGGCGACTGTTTATCAAAAACTTAGGTCCCTGCAAACCTCCTTCGGGATGTATAGGGGCTGATGCCTGTCCAGTGCTCGTACGTTACGGGGCGGGGTGATAGCTAGCGCAAGCTAGAAGGAGCTCCAAACTTAAGCGCGAGTGAACGACCGCGGTAACTATAACCGTGCTAAGGTAGCGAAATTCCTTGTCGGGTAAGTTCCGACCCGCACGAATGGCATAACGGTCTGAGAACTGTCTCTGGAAGGGGCTCGGTGAAATTACAATAGGGGTAAAGATGCCCCTTACCTACAACAAGACGGAAAGACCCCGTGGAGCTTTACTATAGTTTGATATTGAATCATGGTTTTAATTGCATAGCGTAGATGGGAGCTACGGCGACAATGTAACACCATCCTTTTAAGGTTGTGATCCTAATCCTGCCATCGGCGGGAGACAGTGTCAGATGGGTAGTTTAACTGGGGCGGTTGACTCTAAAAATGTAACGGAGTCGTTCAAAGGTCGGCTATGTCCGGATGGAAATCGGACAGATAGTGCAAACGCATAAGCCGGCTTGACTGCAAGGGAGACATCCCGCGCAGAGTCGAAAGACGGAGTTAGTGATCCTCCGACACGGTATGATACGGTCGGAGCTCAACGGATAAAAGCTACCCCGGGGATAACAGGCTGATCTGACCCAATAGCCCACATAGACGGTCAGGTTTGGCACCTCGATGTCGGCTCATCGCATCCTGGAGCGGAAGTACGTTCCAAGGGTTTGGCTGTTCGCCAATTAAAGCGGTACGCGAGCTGGGTTCAGAACGTCGCGAGACAGTTCGGTCCTAATCTGTTGTAGGCGTTTGAGATTTGAGAGGAGCTCGATCTAGTACGAGAGGACCGATCGGGACGAACCTATGGTGTATCGGTTGTGCTACCAAGTGCAATGCCGAGTAGCTATGTTCGGAGCGGATAACCACTGAAAGCATCTAAGTGGGAAGCCCACCTCGAGATAAGATCTCATAGATTCCATGAAGACTACATGGTTATGTATCAATTTTGCTTCGGCAGGGTTGATACTTGATAGGCTCTAGGTGTAAGATCCGTAAGGATTTCAGCCAAGGAGTACTAATTGATCGTAGAAATCATCTTATTTTATTCAAAGCAACATTAAAGTGACTGATATTTAAAACTAAATCTTCGCGATTTGAGTGCTGGTACTCTGTGCGAGGTGGAAACACCTCTTCCCATTCCGAACAGAGAAGTTAAGCGCCTCAGCACCGATGATACTGCATTCGCAAGGATGTGGGACAGTAGGTCAGTGCCAGCACTCAGATTACGAAGAACTATACTTTTAAAATATTTATCCTATTTTTACAAAATAGTTTTTTGTGTTATTATAAAATAAAGAAAGGAGAATTTATGAACGATGATTTGCAAACCCCAGTAGCTGGCCAGCCAACTGATGATATGCCAGTACAAAATGTTACAGCTGATGATAGCGTAGCCGCATCTGACGATGTCGCCATGCCAACAGCCATGCCAGTTGAAGAACCTGAAGCACCTGTTGCCTCTGAAGAGCCAGAAATGCCAATGGCTCAAGAAGAAACACCAGCTCCAGCTCCATATGAAGAACCATCTGTTCCGGCAGAAGAGTCGGAAACACCTGCTATGCCAGAAGCACCTGCTGAAGAACCTGTTTCAGCCGATGAAACTCCGGCAGAAACTCCAGCTGATGACAATCAAGACTTAGCAATGTAAAAATTAGCAAAAATCTTATCCACAAAGACTCTGCTTGGCGGGGTCTTTGTTTGTTGTATAATAAATTAGGCTAGAAATAATTTAGCCAAAATCGTTGAAAGGTGGAAGCACATTGAAAAAAGAAGGATTCGGAGAACTTGAGCTTATAATCGGCACAATGTTTGGCGGTAAATCGGAGTATCTTAAGGGTAAGGCAAGAAGATTTGCGAAATATGCTGAAAAGAAGGTTATGTGTTTTGTGAGTTGTACAAATGAGGAGCGTGATGGCGAGGGGCAGATTTGCACACATGATGGTGGTGTTCTTGACGCCATAAATGTATTTAAAATTTCTGAGATACTTGAGCTTGTCGAGCCTGATACTTATGCTGTTTTTATTGACGAAATTCATTTTTTTACTGATATTAAGGAAAATATTAGAGTAATTCTTGAACTTATGAGAAGAGGACATAACGTTTATGTTGGTGGCCTCGACTCCAATTTTTTTGGTCAACCTTTCTTTTCAACCCTTGCGCTTGTTCCATATGCCTCTCATGTTGAGACTTTGCGGGCAATTTGCACCAACAAGGATAATGGTGGTACATGCGGCAGGCGTGCAATGTTAAACCAACTAGTTGATTCAGACGGAAACCCAACTTTTAATGCGGCCGAAATTACGGTCGGATCAGATCGTTTTAAACCAAGGTGTCCTATGTGCTTTGTCTGGCCAGCTCAAGAGTAATTTTTTTACAGTCGTTGGCTTGCGCGTTTTTGCGCAAGCCCTTTTTAATTTATAATATATTTGATACGATTAGATTATATAAGTCATAAGGAGAAAAATGCGAGTAATTTGTGATTTTCATATTCATAGTAAATATTCTCGGGCTACGTCGCCGAGCATGGATTTAGATTCACTTGCTAAGTGGGGTGATATCAAGGGCATTAATATATTGGGCACTGGTGATTTTACGCACCATATCTGGATAAAAGAAATAAAAAATAAATTAGAACCACTAGATAATGGTTTATATAAATTAAAAGGCAGCAATACTAAAGTTAAATTTATTTTAACTTCTGAAATTTCATGCATTTATTCTCAGGCGGGAAAAGTTAGAAAAATTCATCTTGTAGTGCTTGCACCGAGTATTGAAACTGTAGAAAAGATAAATTCAGAGCTTAAAAAAATTGGTAATATTATGTCAGATGGCCGACCTATTCTTGGAATTTCCGCATACAATTTAGCAAATTTGATTTTTTCAATTAATTCAAATTGCATGATAATACCAGCACATATTTGGACTCCCTGGTTTTCAATTTTTGGATCAAATTCCGGCTTTAATTCAGTAGAAGAATGTTTTGCAGATTTAACACCAAATATTTTTGTCCTAGAAACTGGCTTGTCATCTGACCCTGAAATGAATTGGCGACTTAGTAAAATTGATAAATTTGGGCTGATTTCGTGTTCTGATGCCCATTCGCCTGCGAATCTGGGGAGAGAAGCTACGGTTTTTGAAGTTGCGGATAATATAGATGTAGGCTATGAGTTGATTTCGCAGATGATACAAGATTCCAGATCAAAAAATTATTTAATGCAAAAGAATAAACTTGATTATACTATTGAATTTTTTCCCGAGGAAGGCAAATATCACTTTGACGGTCATAGGCTTTGTAACAATACTGTTTTAAAACCATCGGAATCAATAAAATTAAATAACATTTGTCCAGTTTGTAAGAAAAAATTAACAATTGGAGTATCAAATAGAGTAGAAGAGCTTGCAGACCGAGAAGAAAATTATATTCTCAAAAACGCTCCATCAAGCAAGCATATCATCCCACTTCAAGAAATTATTGCTGAATCTATGGGAGTTCAAAAAAATTCTTCTAAGGTTCAAGCTGAATATCATAAAATGATAGGATTGTTTGGAAGTGAATTCGGAGTACTTCTGGATGTCCCGATTGAAAATATTGGTAAAGATTATGATAAAAAGATTGCTTATGGCATTGATGTTATGCGTCAAGAAGAAGTTTTTAAAATCCCGGGGTTTGACGGAGTATATGGCGCAATAAAGGTTTTTAATAAATATACAAATAAATCTTCTAATAACAGTAATCCAAATAAAAAAATAGAGAATAGGCGGATTAATGAAAACAAACAAACAAAATTATTTTAGTACGATATGGATTTTAATAATAATTGCGATGGTTTTAATAATCGCATTATTTATAATAAGAAGTAAGGGTAGTGAAAAAAACAATAATTTTGAATCTAGCTACACTGGTGAGGTAAATGTCATAGACTCAGATGGTCAAGCCCCAATAGAAAGCCAAACCAATGTAAATGACACAAAAAATTCGGCAGAGCAGGGTGCCGCAACCTTAAATGATTTAGGAGGAAGTTCAAATAGTCCAGCATCAATAGAAAGCTTATTAAAAGACAAAGAGATCCAGATAAAATAATTACTATCGAGATTAATGTTTTATATGTTTAATACAGCTTTTAGAAACATATAAATAATTACAGAAGCAATTAGCAGGTTTATCGTTGTTCCAAACGTGAAACCAATTAATGCCCATAAACCTATTCTTGCCGAGAACATCAATCGTTTACTGGCAATTAATTCTGCAATAATAATTCCAATTATCGGGCCAATTATTAAGCTAAAAATTCCAAATGGTGAAAAAGCAAGGCCAATTATTAGTCCAATAACGCCTCCAGTAATTCCATAGCGGGTAATTCCCGCTTTTTTTGCGCCCATAAAGCTAAATAAATAATCATTTGCAAATGACAGGGCTACTAAAAAAGTTATAAGAACAACATTAAATATTCTTATATGTTCAAAGCTTGTAAATATTGAATATAATAAAACCCCTGCATAAATAAGGGGTATTCCGGGTAAAAATGGGATTATAATCCCTGCAATGCCTAGAGCAATGATTAGTGATGAAAACAAAACTAATATTATATATGGTATGCTCACATTTATATTATACAAATATTTTATAATTAATCAAGCATTTTCTAAAAATATTTACTTGGAAAATTTTCCACAATTAAATAGTTGCATAAAATACCACAAATAGTTATAATAGTGTTACAGGGTGGTTGGATGTGGATAAAAGTGGGGAAAATCATTGAATGTTGTGGAGAAGTCAGAAGTTTATCCCATAAAATCACTAATTAGAAAAACTTGCTAATTATTTAGCCAAACCAAAGAGGATAAATGTTTATTGGAGAATATTCACACACAATCGACCAAAAAGGACGAATGGCAATTCCAGTAAAGATGAGGGCCAAGCTTTCCAACGGAGCTGTTGTTACTAGAGGCCTTGATAACTGTTTATTTTTATATCCACGGGAAGATTGGGAAGAATTAGCGAAAAAACTTGCAGGGTTGCCGCTAAGCCAGGCAGATGCTAGGGCATTTGTACGCCTTATGCTTGCCGGAGCGATGGAAGTCGAAATTGATAAGCAAGGAAGGGTATTGCTTCCAAATTATCTTAGATCATTTGCTGGCCTTAAGAATCAGATAATTGTGGCTGGATTATATAACAGAATAGAAATTTGGGAAGAATCAAAGTGGAAACAATATCAAAAAGAAACAGAAAATAGCTCAACTGATATTGCAGAACATTTAAGCGCATTGGGGGTATAGTTTAACAATTTAATTTAATCCGGATGGTCGGTGGTTAGTAAGGCCAAAAACAAAAAACGATTTAATTTAGCCAATAAAATTTTTGGCAAAACAAAAATTATTAGGAGGGGCTCTGTATCTGTAATTAGGAACAATCCAAATTTATGGAACAGAGAATCATTTGCCTTCTAGCCACTGACCTTTAGATAATAATATTTCATGATCCGACACACCCCAGTTTTATTAAAAGAGGTAATCCAATATCTTGACCCGAAAGAAAATCAAGATTTTATTGATGCAACGCTTGGATTTGCTGGCCATAGCATGGAAATTGTAAAGTATAACATGCCAAAAGGGAGAATTCTGGGGATAGAATGGGATCAAAATATTATCGATGATTTAGATATTAATAATCTCAAATCAAGCTACAGGATTCAACTGGTAAGGGGTAACTACAAGTCTATTAAAAAAATCGCTGAGCTTGAAGGATTTGATAAGGTAAGTGGAATACTGTTTGACTTAGGATTAAATTCGGCACAAATTGACAACAATAAAAATGGAATATCTTTTAGCAAAGATTCAAACCTCGATATGAAATTTGAAGACAGCAAGTTTGCGCTGGATGCAAAAGAAATTATCAATAAATATTCGTTTAAAAAATTATCAGACATGTTTTACAATTTGGCTGACTTGGGTAATAGTAAGTATCTTGCAAAAAAAATAATTGAATCAAGAAACAAACAGCCAATAAATACAACAGGAGAGTTAGTAAAAGTTCTTGAATATAACAATCCAAAAATACTAGCAAAAATTTTTCAAGCCCTTAGGATCGAAGTAAATAAAGAATTAGAAAATTTAATTTTAGCGCTTAATGACTCGCTAGAGTTGTTGCTGCCTGGCGGACGGTTAATTGTTATTTCTTATCATAGCGGAGAAGACAGAATAGTAAAAAATTTTTTAAGAGGAAACAAAGATATTATTCAAACAATAACCAAAAAACCAATTACGCCAGATCTGTCAGAAATTAAAAATAATAAGCGAAGTCGATCAGCGAAAATGCGCGTTGGTCAAAAAATTTAAGGAAGTTTTATGTTACTTGTGAAAACACATAATTTAGACTTTGGGATTAGAAAAAGAACCGTTACGAGAGAAATTAAACTCGGACCAGTTTCTCTTCAATTTATTACGGTAGTCTTTTTGGCAATTCTTGTTTTGTTTTATTTAGCTCAATCTACGCAGTCTGCCACACAGGGCTATAAAACTCGAGAGATGGAAGATCAAAAAAATATGTTGTCCCAGGAAAATGAAAAACTGCAAATCGATGCAATTAAATTACAATCCTTAAATGAAATTCGTAATAATGCCCAATCATATAATTTAGAGCAAGCTAAAAACGCTGCTTACATTCCATCTTCTCAGTCAACTACAGCAAGGAGATAGAATGAGACAAGCCAACCAGATAAGGGAAATGTATAGTGCTTCATCTAGAGTTTCCTGGTGTATGGTTGGCGTTTTAATATTCGGGGCATTAATTAGTTGGAAGTTATTCCAAAAAACCGTGATCGAGCACTCAAAATATATTGCCCTTGCAAAAAATCAATATATAACTCAAAAGGAAATTGTCGGACATCGCGGGAAAATATTCATGTATGACCCAAAGGCTAGTATAAAATTTTACCCTCTAGCTACAAATCTAGAAAAGTTTTCAATTAGCGCAATACCAAGAAATATTAAGGATCCAAAAACTTTCTCAAATAAGCTATCAACCCTTTTGCAAATTCCTGAAAACGATATTTTTGATTTAGTAAATAACAAAAAATTGTATATACCACCGATCAAGAAATCAGTAGAAAGAGATGTTGCTGACAAAATAAATGAATTAGACTTACCGGGAATTTTAATTATTCCAGAAGAATCAAGGTTATATCCTGAAAATGAATTGGGCGGTCAGCTTGTTGGTTTTGTAAATAGTAATGGAGACGGGCAATACGGCTTAGAGGGATATTATAATAATGAATTAAAAGGGCAATCCGGAGTTTTAACTCTAGAAAAAGATACTTTGGGACGCCCGATTTCTGCTAGCGATACAACTTCTGCTCAAAATGGTTCTGACCTAGTATTGAATATTGACCACAATGCGCAATTTTACGTTCAAAGCAAATTAAAGGAAGCTGTTGAAAAATATCAAGCTGATTCGGGATCTATTATCGTTGAGAACCCTAAAGACGGGTCAATAATTGCAATGAGTAGCTGGCCAGACTTTAATCCGAATGAATATAAAAATGTTGCAAAAGAAAATGAAAGTATTTTTTTGAATCCAGCAATTAGTTTGGTTTGGGAGCCGGGTTCGGTAATGAAAACTATTAGCATGGCTATCGGTTTAGACTTGAAAAAAATTGAGCCAGATACCGAAGGAACATTTTCTAATTACACTGTGGTTGATGGCTACGAAATTCATACTGCTCAAGATAAGGCATTTGGCAAGGAAACAATGACTCGATGCCTTGAAAACTCAGATAATGTTTGTTTGGTGTGGGTTGCGGATCAGATTGAGAAAGAAAATATGTTTAATTATATGCAAAAGTTTGGTTTTAATTCAAAAACAGGCATTGATTTAACTGGTGAAGCAACTGGTTATATGCCACAACTTAAAAATTGGCAAAGAGTTAATTTGGCGACAATATCCTTTGGACAAGGTATTTCTGTTACCCCCTTGCAAATGGTTAGTGCAATTTCCGCAATTGCTAATGGCGGAAAATTAATGATGCCGCGGATAGTGAGCAAGATTATTAAAGCCGATGCCAAAGAAGTAACTATTGATCCAATGGAAGTTAGCCAAGTTATTTCTGTAGAAGCATCTTCCAAATTAACCCAAATGATGATTTCGGTTGTCGAAAATGGCCATGGGAAGAAGGCTAAGGTTCAAGGGTACAAAATTGCTGGTAAAACTGGCACAGCTCAAATTCCGGACAAAGAGAATGGCGGGTATTACACCGATAAGCATATCGGATCGTTTGGAGGTCTTTTCCCAGCCGATGATCCAAGGTTTGCAATGATTGTAAAGCTAGACAATCCAAAGAATGTTGATTGGGCAGAATCTTCTGCTGCTCCAACTTTTGGAGACATTGCTAATTGGCTATTAAATTATTATCAAATACCGCCAACCGAAATTATATACTAAATCTGGACTAACTTAATGATTTGTGTTAAAATAAATAATTATGAAAAACTTTTTTAGAAAAATTATTGAAAATATTTTACGAAAAATTGCATCAAATGTATTAAAATCAAAAAATCCTGAAATCATTGCGATCACAGGGTCGGTTGGAAAAACATCAACCAGAGAAGCTATTTTTCATTATTTATCAAATGGACTATCTAATAATGATTATTTAATTTGGGAAAACAAAGGCAATTTAAATGAAGAGATTGGAGTGCCGCTAACAATTCTTGGATTAAGCCAAAATATAAGGTGGTACAGCTGGATTATTGTTTTGCCTGCACTATATATAAAAATGTGGTTATTTAGGTTTAATATTATTAAATATCCTAATATTTTAATATTAGAGCTGGCTGCAAATAAAAGAGGTGATATAGAATATTTGGTTTCATTTATTAAGCCTAGGGTGGCAGTTATTACTGCAATTGGGCCCGCCCACATGGAATTTTTTAAAACAATTGAAAATATACAAATGGAAAAAGGAAAAATACTTAGCACATTAACTAAAAATGACTGGGCTGTGTTGAATAGTGACGATAAACTAGTGAATGAGTTATCTAAAAATACTAATGCAAAAATATTATATTTTAAGGGTAATGATTTTAACTCAGCAGAAGAATGTGCGAAAACAATTGCATCAAAAGTTTATAATATTGCTGAAAGTAAAATATTAGAAGCACAATTTACTTTTAAGCCAATGATTGGCAGAATGAATTTAATTAAGGGAATTAACAACTCATTGATTATTGATGACAGTTATAACGCTAATCCATTGTCTATGAGTAGAGCAATTGATCGATTAGAATTTGAAGGTAAAAAGAAACCCAAATCGAGAAAAGTTGCAATATTAGGCGATATGTTAGAATTAGGAGATTACTCCAAGGAAGCTCACGCACAAATCATTATTAAAGCATTAAAAATAGCTGATAAGATTTTATTTGTTGGCCCAAATTTTGCTAAATCTAAAAATAGTTTAAATGATATGAGTACAAAAATTATCATTGAATGTTTTAAGAATTATTGTGAGGCAACTCAAGCAATATTATTAGATATCAAAACAAATGATATTATTTTAATTAAAGGGTCACATGGAATGAGACTTGATAAAATTGTAGATAAACTTAAAAATTAAAAGGAATTATTATGGAGCAATTAAATCTATCCGTATCAGTGCTGATGAAAATTTTTACATTTAGCGCATTTTCATTTATCATTGCAATTTTATGGGCTCCTTTTTTAACTGATTTTTTGTTTAAAAATCGTATTGGAAAAAGAATTCGACAAACCGGTTTTGATGAAACAAAAGCTCCCATATTTTATAAAATGCATAAAGGTAAGGAAAACACGCCAACAATGGGCGGACTATTAATATGGGTGACTGCGGCAATAATTACCATATTATTTAATTTAGACCGTGCTGGCACATGGTTACCACTTTTTACATTAATTGCGGTTGGAACAATTGGGGCGATCGACGATATTTTAAATGTAATGGGGATTGGACCTAATAAGGGGGGTATCAGGTTTAGAACAAAATTTGTTATTTTTTGTATCATTGCAGCAGTTGGCTCTTGGTGGTTTTATTCAAAACTTGGCTGGTCTGCAATTCATATTCCTGGTGGAAACTATTTTTCATTACCATACAATATTGAGCTTGGCTCTTGGTATATTCCTTTGTTTATTGCAGTATTAGTTGGTACGGCTTTCTCGGCAAATCAAACAGATGGGCTCGATGGATTATTGGCTGGCATTATGTCAATTTGTTTTATTGCATATAGTATTATTGCATTGTCCCAGGGTAAGTCCGAACTTGCAATATTTTGTGGAACCATCGCCGGGTCAACACTAGCATTTTTATGGTTTAATATATATCCAGCGAGATTCTTTATGGGTGATACGGGCTCATTTGCACTTGGTATGACGCTGGCGGTTGTGGCTTTTTTAACAAATTCTGTAATAGTTTTACCAATAATTGCTTTTGTGTTGGTAGTTGAAGCATTGTCAACTATTATACAAATATTTTCTAAAAAATTACGACATGGCAAAAAAGTATTTTTAGTTGCGCCGATTCATCATCATTTCGAAGCCCTTGGTTGGCCGGAAACTAAAGTTACAATGAGATTTTGGGTAATTTCATCTATTTTAGCAATGATTGGTCTTGCTATTGCGCTGATTGGAAAAGGATAGAATCAATTGATAGTTTAAAATTAACAATTATATCATAAAAAAAACTTGTATAAATCAAGTTTTTTTTATGATATAATTAATTCAAATTATGATACGAGATTTTGGTAAAATTAGCATTGCGGTTTTAGGGTTTGGCAAAGAAAACCAAGCTGTTTTTGAGTGGCTGGTAGAACAAGGTGCAAACCATATTACGATTTGCGATAAAGACGTGAAAACTAGAAGTAAAAATCAAGGATTGTTTTTAAAATATTCCTGGGGACGAAAATCTAATTTTAAAAACTTACAAATAGATTTTAGGTTGGGCGATGATTATTTATCGAATCTTACTAATTTTGACCTAATTATCCGTACCCCTGGGATACCATTTATGAATCCTGAAATTCAAAGTGCAATTAATGCGGGAGTTGAAGTTAGCTCTCAAATGAAATTATTTTTTGAATACTGCCCCGCAAAAATCATTGGCATTACTGGAACTAAAGGCAAGGGAACAACTTCAAGTTTAATATTTGAGATATTAAACTCAAATGCAAAATCAAAATACCAAAAATCAAAAGTATGGTTAGGTGGAAATATTGGAAATGCGCCGATAGAATTTTTAAACGAATTAACTAAAGATGACTGGGTGATTTTAGAATTATCATCATTTCAACTACAGGATCTGAACAAAAGCCCACAAATTGCTGTAGTTCTTGATATCAAATCAGATCACCTAGACCATCATAAAAATCAGAATGAATATGTGAATGCTAAGAAAAATATTGTTTTATGGCAAAGTAAAAGGGATTTTGTAATAATCAATGCCGATTATTTTACTTCATTTGAGTTCGCAACACTTACGCCAAGCGAAAAAGTTTTCTATTTTTCAAGAAGAAAACCAATTGATATTGGATCATATGTTTATTGGAACAATGATAAACATGATGATGGAGTAATAACATTAAGAAGTCTTGATAAAGATACAAAAATATGTAATGTATCAGATGTTTTGCTTCGAGGGGAGCATAATTTAGAAAATATTTGCGCGGCAGTTTGTGCAGGTTATGCAGCTGGGGCGAGTATTGAATCTATTAAAAAGGGAGTAACTTCATTTAAAGGTTTGGAGCATAGGTTGGAGTTGGTTGATGACATTGACGGCGTGAAGTATTATAATGATTCTTTTTCAACCAATCCCGAACCAACAATTGCAGCAATTAAAGCTTTTCTGAATCCAAAAATATTAATTTTAGGTGGTTCAGAAAAAAAATCTAATTATACAAAACTTGCTAAAGAAATAATAAAATCAAATGTTAAAGCCATTGTTTCTATTGGGATTACTGGACCAAAAATTGTTGCACGTATCTTAGCGGAAAACAAAAAACTAAAAAAAGCTTCAAAAATAAAAATTGTTGAAAATATTATTAGCATGAGAGAAGCGGTTATTGCCGCACGCTTGGCTTCAGACCCTGGCGATGTTGTTGTCTTATCTCCTGCTTCAGCAAGTTTTGACATGTTTGAAAATTATAAAGATAGGGGAAACCAATTTAAGTCAGAAGTATCTAATTTAAAAAATTCAAATTTAAAATTATAAATTTTTAGTTTCAGGAAAATATGAGTCTAGAGCGCTTTAGAACAAACACAAGCCATAAGCCAGATTTATTGTTGGCACTATTAGTTTTTTGCCTTGCAATATTTGGTCTGATAATGATTTACTCATCGTCTGTTGTAATTTCTTATGATTTATTTAAGAATAATCATTATTATTTAGACAAACAAGGAATCTCACTTCTTATTAGTTTAGTATTATGGTATATTTTTTCAAAAATCGACTATCGTTTTTGGCAAAAACATGCTTTTGCAATACTTCTTGTTGGTTTGGGACTTTTAGTGGCAATTTTTATCCCTGGCATAGGAGCTTCAATAGGTGGCGCTAAAAGATGGATTTATATTGGTGGGCAATATTTCCAATCTTCTGAATTTGTTAAGCTTGCAGTTTGTATTTATTTATCAGCATGGTTTTCAAAGAGAAATTTCAATATCAGGGAGTTCAAAAAAGACCTATTGCCATTTATTGCGATTATTTCATTAATATTTTTTCTTATAATGAAACAACCAGATATGGGAACCGGATCAATTATTGTTTTTGTTTGCATTACAATATTGTTAGTTTCTGGAATAGATTTAAAATTACTTTTTTCTGGAATAATTGGGCTAGCTGGAGTTTTTTATGTATTTATTAGGAGTAGTGAATATAGATGGCATCGATTTTTAACATTTTTGAATCCAGAGCAAGAAAAACTGGGCATTTCGTATCACATTAATCAATCACTTATTGCGATAGGCTCAGGCGGATTATTGGGGTTAGGGTTTGGTCAGAGTAAACAAAAATTTCTGTATCTACCTTCAGCTCACACTGATTCAATTTTCGCAATTATTGTTGAGGAGCTAGGTTTGCTGCGAGTCCTGTTAGTTTTATTAGCCTATGTATTAATTGCTTGGCGAGGATACAGAATTGCAAAATTTGCACCAGACAAATTTGGGCAATTGCTAGCTACTGGAATTACAACGTGGATAGTTGCCCAAGCATTTGTAAATATTTCAGCAATGACGGGACTAATGCCACTTACTGGTGTCCCGCTTCCTTTTATATCTTATGGAGGGTCATCATTGATGGTGCTGTTTGCAGCGGTTGGAATTTTAATCAACATATCAAAATATTCCGAAGAAAGAAGCTAGTATTTAGGAGTTAAAGTTTAGTATGAACATAAAACACAATATGCAAGATGCAAAATACAAAATATTACTTACTGGGGGCGGGACAGCTGGCCATATTTTCCCAATCTTAGCTGTTTACGACGAATTAAATCGAATGTCATTTGAATACAAGTTTGACTTTCTTTTTATGACAGATTCAAAGCAAAATTTTTCTAAGATTGTCTTAGGTAATAGACCGATTAATTACAAAAAAATATATTCCGGTAAACTTCGCAGATACTGGTCCTTGCAAAACCTTGTTGATCCATTTAAAATAATTGTCGGAATTATACAATCATTTTGCATAATCAGTTTTTTCAAACCAGATGTGGTTTTTGCGAAGGGAGGGTATGTAACATTTCCTGTGGTATTTGCGGCAAATGTATTAAAGATTCCAATAGTAATTCATGAATCAGATATTGTGATGGGTCTTGCAAATCGAATTGAAGCAAAAATGGCAAAAAAAATATGTGTTGGATTTCCGACAAAATTTTATTCAAACATATTTACCACTAATATGGTTTACACTGGAAATCCCGTCAGAAAAGAATTTATTGATATTGCAAAGAAAAACTCGGATCTAGGCGAAAGACAGACATTGCTTATTACTGGCGGAAGTCAAGGTTCAAGAATAATTAATCAAGCTATTGCGTCAATAATGCCTAAACTTGTACAAAAATATCACGTGATTCATATTTGTGGGAACAACGATTATGATTGGCTCAGTAAAAGCAAATGGCCAAATTATGATCTTTATAGTTTTACTGATAAAATGCCCGATTTAATGAATGGGGCTGATCTTATTATTTCTAGGGCGAGCGCTAATACGATGTTTGAAATCGCAACACTAAAAAAGCCTTCAATATTGATTCCGCTTGCAAATGCCGCTAACGGCCATCAGCTAGCTAACGCAAAAGTTTTTGAACAATCGAATGCTTCAGTTTTAATTAGCGAAAATAAACTTACACCCAGTTCATTATATGATATTATTAATAATCTCATGAGTGACAAAAAAATACTAAAAGATATGGGCGATAATGCAAATAAACTTGTAAATAATGATAGCGCTAAACTAATTGCAAATGAAATAATAAAAGCATTAAATGGAGTTAATAATGATTGAGGAATCTAAAAAAACATTTACACTATCCGAGTTTAGGCGTGAGCTTGGAATTCCCCTTGTATTTGCTGGTAAATTAATTTCCTGGGGATTAATTAAAACCATTGATGCGGCTGATGGAACCTTAAGAATTACAGATGAAGAACTTTTAAAAGCTAAGGAATTTTTGAAAGATCCATGGACCAAAACAAAGTTATTTATAAGATCTTTGGGACCAGGATTAATTACCGGGGCCTCTGATGATGATCCATCGGGAATTGGTACATATTCATCGGTGGGAGCCACATTTGGTTTCGGTTTGATTTGGCTAGCGTTATGGTTGCTTCCGCTAATGACAGCAGTGCAGGAAACATGCGCTAGAATCGGTATTGTTACTAATAAAGGCTTGGCGGGCGTGCTTAGGAAACACTATAATAGCTGGATTGTCGGATTTATTGTATTGCTATTGATTATTGCTAATACCGCAAACATCGGCGCCGATATTTCTGCGATGACTGCTTCAGTTAGACTTTTGATGCCTTCATTAAATTTCACTATAACCGCAATATTACTAACAATAATAATTATAATACTGGAAGTTAAAATTCCCTATCAAAATTATGCTAAAATTTTAAAATGGCTAACTCTTTCACTATTAGCATACATTTTGACCGGGTTTATTATTCATCCAGATTGGGCAATGATATTTAAAGATGCATTAATACCAGATATTAATATAAACAAGGAATATTTATTTGCGATAATTGCTGTATTTGGCACTACAATTTCACCATATCTGTTCTTTTGGCAAACCTCGGAAGAAGTTGAAGAAAATAAGTTTAAAATAATTAATAAAGAAGATAACAAAAAAGTTGTTTTACTTGATAGGATTTCCAGGATGAGAACAGATGTTAAAACCGGAATGGTGCTTGCCAACATAGTGTTTTTGTTTATAGTAATTACTACCGCAAAAGTACTAAACAGTCAGGGTATAACGACAATTGAGTCTGCCGAGCAGGCAGCAATGGCTTTGAAGCCGCTTGCCGGTAATCAAGCGTTCTTATTATTTGCTTTGGGAATTATTGGAACTGGGCTGCTTGCGGTTCCGGTTCTTGCAGGCTCCGGGGCATATGCTCTTGCCGAATTATTTCATTGGAAAGAAGGGCTAGGTAAAAAATTTTCTCAAGCGAAGAGTTTTTACTTTGTAATAATATTTTCAATTTTAATTGGACTTAGTCTTAATTTTTTAAATATCAGTCCTATCAAAGCACTTTATTATTCCGCATTTTTGAATGGTGTGATTGCGGTTCCTCTGCTTTATGTTATTATGACTATTGGAAATGACAAAAAAATAATGTCTGAAGAGACTCATCCTGGTTGGGTTAAATTATTTGGATGGGCTGCATTTTACTTTTCATTAATTGCTACGTTATTAATGATAATATCAAATTATATTTTTTAAATATAAAACTAAAGGAATATAAACATGAAATACCATTTGATTGGGATTGGGGGAGTTTCTATGAGTGGCTTATCTAAGCTACTCCAAGAATTGGGCCACGAGGTTTCGGGATGCGATTTTGATAAGTTAAAAGTTGATAATGAAAAATTAAAAGTTTATGATGGCCATAATACAAATCACATTACCAAGGATCTTGATGGAGTGGTGGTGACAAGCGCTGCGCTCCATCCAACATCACCTGCTAAAGAAGAAATTGACTATGCAAAAAAAATAGGAGTAAAGATAATTAAACGCTCACAGCTAATTGGTAAATTGATGAGTCAAAAGATTGGCATTGCCATAGCTGGAATGCATGGTAAAACAACTACCTCTTCGATGTTGGCTCACGTTTTAATTGAGGCCGGATATGACCCGACACTATTAATTGGTGGTGAAGTTAGAAACATTGGAACAAGTGAAAGGCTGGGAAGGGGTAAATATTTTATTGCAGAGGCTTGTGAATATGAAAAGCAATTTTTAGATTTTTATCCAAAAATTGCAATTATTACTAATATTGAAAAAGAGCATCTGGATACATACCCTGGAGGCATAAAAGATATTAAACAAGCTTTTAAAAAGTTTATCAAGCTTTTACCCAAAGATGGCCTGCTTGTATTGAATCAGGATGATAATAATTCAATGAGTTTAATGAAAGCAGCAAAATGCAAAATTAAGCGAATTACGCTTAGAAAACCATGGCCAGGATTAAAACTACAAATCCCCGGTAGTCATATTTTACTTGATGCCACAATGGCGGCTCGGGTTGCTCATGAAATTGGGATTGACAGCAAAACTATACAAGATGCCCTCAATAGCTTTACGGGAGTAAAGCGCAGATTTGAAATTAAAGGAGAAAAAAACGGCATTGTTGTCATTGACGATTATGCCCATCATCCAACGGAAATTCAGGCGACGATTAAAGCAGCAAAAGATTGGCAGATTCAGAAAACAGAAGCAAGTATTGAGAAGCAAGCATTTAGTATAAAATCTAATTCCAAAATACTTGATTCTAAATTAATTGTCGTTTTTCGGCCTCATCAATATTTAAGAACCAAGCTTTTGTTCAATGATTTTGTAAAATGTTTTGATAATGCTGATAAATTAATTATTGGTGATATAAAAATAATCGCTGGGCGAGAATCAGAAGATGCCAGGGCTGATTTTTCAAAAGATTTAGTAGAGGCCATTATAAAACACAATCAAAATATAGATGCCAAATATATTTCAAAATATGAAGATATTTTAGAAGATCTCAAAAAAACGGCCAAGCCTGGCGATTTGATTCTGACGATGGGCGCAACGGATATTTACGAAATAGGGGAACAGTTTCTGACTAGCTAGAATCTGTTTGTACTAATTCCCGACCACCAATTATCAATTACACCAATTGGTACATAATACACTAACCATATATCAACTGCGTAGGTTGATATATGGTTAAGGATGTAATTTATCGAGCATGATAGATAAATTCAGTTTAAATTTCTTGGCGATTCACTCGGGCCAGGGTTGTTAAGTTCCAATTTATTAAGCTTGTCGATATTTCCTTCCCATTTTCTTTCTAGCCTATCAAAAGACACGTCGGGGTTTAGTCCGGTTTGTTCTTTAAAAATTTCCCTATGAATTGGATTTTGTTTTAATTCGTTAAAAAAATCCATTGAATAAATTCCAAGCAGTTGCTTTGCGTGTTCATTACTTATAATGCGGCGATTATCCATTAAATTTCTCGCAATATCTAATATTGCCTGTTTGGTTGAGTTAAACTCAGGATGGTTATTTAAAAAATATTCAATATTACCATATGAAACCATAATATCCTTTTATTAAAATTATATAATCTAATTAAGGGTAAATTTATCTAAAAATTTGGACATTTGAAAAATTAAATCATCACTAGTATTATATTCAATAAAATCATTTGTAATTGTTTTTAGTGAATTAGAAATTATCGTATCTTTTTTATAAACACACAGAACTGGAATGCTTAAAAAGCTAGCCCAGCCTAATTCTATTCCAAGTCCTGTGGCTGGAAATGAAACCTCGGCAATTATAAGGTCACATCCTTTAATAAAATCTTTACTACTAAATGGTTTACTATCTATTTCGTGGGGAAAAATTATTTCATATTTTTTATTAAGACCACTTGCCCTGATTGGATCATATAATATATTTTTATAATCTAATTGTTTGGAATGTGCAAAATATATTTTCATATTATCTAATGGGTTTTAGTAGTTTCTCGTATTTTTTTACTAAATATTGCACATCTTGAGTAAATTTTTCAGGGTGGTTTTTGAGGTCATCTTTTAATTCTTTTAAAGAGAAAACTTCAATTCCTGTTGATTCACCGTCTTGAAATTTAATTGAACCATCATAATATCCAAGATACATAGAGTTCATTGATGGTTGTATAAATTTATTACCATTTTGTGTGGTGCGGACCGATTCAAAATTGTTGTTGTAATCTATTTTTCTAAATATTCCTACTGTATCTAACCTGGTTGTTTGGATAGCTTTTTCGAAATCTTCAAAGGCAACTATTGCCGCAGGAATCCCTAGCTCTTCCGCACACTCTCTGATTACAGTCATATCGTAACTATCGCCGGCTGTAACGTGGCCTCCAATAGTTTTGTCATAAAGTCCAGGATTTTCAGGCTTGAGGCGGGTTCTTTTTTGTAAATAGATTCTACCTTGTGAATTAATCAGAAAAAGACGAATGGTTTTAATCTTGCGAGTAATTTTGCCACGCTTGGTAAATTCTTCCTTAATCTCCTTATAGAATTTATCTCGTTTTTGAACGTCCAATAACTTGTCATTTAAATCATAAATTTCCAAAAGTTCTTTATTCATATTAACTCCTTTAATAGTTGTTTTGGGGATAAAATAAATGCAAGGTTTATCATAAATTTTTGTTATGTTGAGATTGATTTTTATCAGTATAGAATCAGCCTCGTAGGTTGTACTCGGTGGGGATTGACGTAAAAATAATTTATTAATGAGACTAAACCTTGTATTAATTGGCGACTTGTTTAAATTGTTGTGACCTAGCGTGCTCCATAAACAATAACAATATCTTGATCTTTACTGACCAAATCAGAAGCTTTCGAAAATGTTTCAAATGACACATTTAAGTTTGGTTTAGGATTAATTGGTCCAGAATCGTGGTAATAAAACCCGGATTTGCTAAATCCTGTTAAAACAATCATATGGCCCTCAAAAGGCTCTTTTCTGTTATAAAGCTTACTATTATCAACGGTTACAAGCACCAAATGATCATTTTTTATGTGCTTTTTAATGTCGTCTATTGTGATATTTTCTTTAATAAAAAGATTATACTTTGAAAGTTTTTTTATGGCGACTTTTAGTACTTTAAAATCTGTATGGTCAATTACGATCTGTGCATCTTTTCTAAAATGTTTTTTAATAAAATTTAGGTTACTAAATAATTCATAATCAGTTCCGCCATAGTATTCAACTTTAAGGCCTAGATCATATAGCACTGGAACTATTTGAGCTGTCCATGTCCAAAGGTCGCCATATCGGCCAGTTAGCTTGTCCAGTTGATTTAAAGAATATTCTTTATTTAAATAATATTTAAAAACTGTTTGCATTCCCACTTGCAAACATTGGTTGCCATTTTCATTATTTTTATAAAAAGGAACATCTAATAGCATGATTGATTATTTAAAAAACATTAATTTATATGCTAACCGAGAATCAACCTCGTAGGTTGTACTCGGTGGAGATTGATGTAAAATCTGATTTTCTGTGAGCAATTCTATCAAAATCAAAGATAATGGATTTAATCATTTAAACTTTTGTATAATTTTTTATTTAAATAATTTTCAATTGCGATTTTACTGGGGAAAAACATTGGTTTGGGAAGTTCATTAATATCAAACCATTGCCAGGTAGTAATTTCGTCTGGTTCCATAATTTTGGGTTCACCAGAAAACTTTTCTGTCATAAAACAAAGAGTAACAAAATGCGCATCTTCTACAATGTGATTAGCGACGGAAATAAGTTTTAAATCAGCAGGATCAATGTCCATATCAGTTTCTTCTTTAAGCTCGCGCTTGATTCCATTTTCAAATTCCTCACCAAAATCTAATTTTCCACCAGGCAAGGTCCAAGTACCTTCGCCATGCAAAGCAGAACCAGCCTTGGCTGGATCTTCGTGTCTTTTGCCAAGTAGAATTTTCCCGTTATTAAAAAGCATAATTCCAAATCCCGCACCAATTTTTTTATTTTCACACATATTTTTCTTTCTAACACATTGGTCCGAGGGGCTTGCCACCTAAGATATGCAAATGAATGTGATCAACTTCTTGACCGCCGTGGGATTTAACATTGAACACTAACCTATAGCCATTTTGGGCAATATTTTTTTCACGTGCTATTTTTTGTGCAGTAAAAATCATAACACCAATTAGTTTTTCATCGACAATATTCAGGTGATCAATTGTTTCTATGTGCTTTTTTGGAACAATTAAAATATGAACCGGTGCTTTCGGATTTATATCATTAAATGCCACGACGAAATCATCTTCTAATATAATTTTAGTTGGGATATCTCCAGAAATTATTTTGCAAAAAACACAATCGTTTTTTGTCATTTACACTCCTTCTTATTGTTATGATATAATAAAATTGAACAAAGTTCAATTTTAAATTCATAATTCAAAGATCAAAATGAAATATTAAAATGTAAAATTATTATTTTATATTTATTATTTTGAGATTTGATTTTTAATATTTGATTTTACATTATGGACAAATTCAAACAGCTAAAAAAAATATTAGGAGAAGATCTAAAAGAACACATAGTTCTTCGTGACTATTCAACCATGAAGGTTGGCGGAGTTGCCGATTATTTTTATATTGCAAAAGACATTAATAGTTTGATCCAGGCAATTTCAGTAGCTAAAAACTTAAAAATTCCTTTTGAAGTTTTGGGTGGCGCAAGTAATGTTATAATATCCGATTTTGGTTTTCCGGGTCTTGTGATATTAAATAGAAGTAATAATATTGCATTTTTGCAGGAGCAGGCGCAGATTATTGTTGATTCTGGCGTCTCATTAGCTAGGTTAGTTGCTGAATCCGCGTCAAGGAATTTGGGTGGGCTTGAATATTTTTACGGAATCCCCGGTACAATTGGCGGAGCAATATATGGAAATGCAGGATGTCAGGGAATAGAAATTTGCTCGATGGTAAAAGGCGTTACCTTACTTTCGCCTGAGGGGAAAATTGTACATTACAGGGGTGATTGGTTGAAGCCATTGTATCGATCAACAATTCTTAAAAAACTAAGAAATGACGGAAGGCCAATACCAATAATCTTGTCAGCCAAATTACAGCTTCAACATTCACGCAAAGAAGAAATGCTTGAAAAGATTTCTGAATATAAACAAAAACGGGAAAAATCTCAACCATATAATTTCCCATCAGCCGGCAGTATTTTTAAAAACCCAAAATCAGTTGCGTCTTCAGATGGCAAGCCTATGAGCGCAGGATATTTAATTGACGAGTGTGGCTTAAAAGGTATAAAAGTTGGTGATGCAGTTGTCAGCAAAATACACGCCAACTTTATTGTTAATCGTGGTAAAGCCCAAGCAATTGACATTCGGTCATTAATTAATTTGGTTAAGGATAAAGTCAAAGAATTAAAAGATGCAGATTTGGTAGAAGAAGTTGAATATATTGGAAGGTGGGAATAAACATAAGTAGAAAGTAGTAAGACGTAAGGCGAAAGTATATATTAAATTCAAATCTGAGCTTTGAATTTATTTGATACCGGAGGGGATATTGTATAAGCGAAAAAGGATAACAAATTATTATCGACAACCTAAAATATTTAAAACCTCGGCCGACGAGGCGTCATTTAGATTTAGCAGAAAGTTTTTTATTTATTTTGGACTTATTGCGTTTACGATATATTTAGTTTGGTTTTTATTTTATTCTCAATATTTTAAAGTCAAAGAAATTGTGATTTCAGGATCTTTAAATTCTCAAGTTAAAGATGAGATCAATAAATTATATGGTCAAAACACATTGCTTTTCCGCCCTGGTAAGATGGAAAAAGTACTTGCAACAAAACAAACCAGCATCGATAACCTCGAAATATTAAAAGGAATCCCAGACATTCTGAAAGTTAAAGTTAATGTTAGGGTGCCAATAGTACGATGGAAATCCCAGGATAAAATATATTTTATTGATTCTGGCGGAATAATTTTTGAGTTGAATGAGAACGAAGTGGATATCGACGAAGCCCAACGATTGCCCCTGTTAGTTGATTCAAAAAATATTGCAGTTACGCCCGGTAATCAAATAATCGAACCTCATTTTATTAATTTCATATGTGATTTATATAAAGAATTTCCAGATAGAATTTCGGCCAATATTAATGAAATTATTATTGGCGAAACTACATTTCAGGTAGAAGTTTTGAGTTCTGCGGGGTGGCGAGTTTATTTTGATACTTCAAGAGATTTGGTAAATCAGCTTATTGCATTAAGAAAAGTCCTAGATAATTACGGCGGCGATATTAAAGAATATATTGATTTAAGAGTTGAGGGGCAAGCTTATTACAAATAATAGCAAAACAATCTTTAGCCATACAAAATAGTTTATGAAACGATGGATTATTGCTGAAAAAAAATCAGACGATATAATTGAACAGCTTTTAATAAATCGTGGGATTGGGCCCAAAGGCCGCGATATTTTTTTAAATCCTGATTTTGAAAGAGATATATTAGACCCTTTTTTATTAAATGGCATGCTCCTGGCAGTAAATAGGATTTTGGATGCCATTAATAAAAATGAAAAAATAGGGATATTTACAGATTTTGATGCAGATGGAATCCCTGGCGGGGCAATTATTTATAAACTTTTGAAAGAAATTGGCATAATACCAGAAGTATATATTCCAACTCGCGTAGCCGGATACGGTTTGAGCATAGAAGGCATCAAGGAATTGATAAGTAAAAAATGTAAATTAATTATTGCTATTGATTTGGGAATAACTGGTAAAAAAGAAATTGAGGAAGCGAAAAAACTAGGCGCGGATATAATAGTTTGTGACCATCATGAATTTGATAAAAATAATTTACCAACCGATGCTTTTGCATTGTTACATCCAATGCTTTCGCCAAAATATCAAAACAAATATTTGGCTGGGGGAGGGGTGGCATGGAAATTAGCACAAGCCATAATTTCTAAGTTAAAAACTAAACCTGTCTCGTCGAGTCAAGGCAAAAACGAAAAATTAAAAACTTTAGAAAAATGGCTATTGGATTTAGCGGCGATTTCAACGATTTGTGATATGGTTCCAATTATTGGGGAAAATAGAGTAATTGTTAAATACGGATTAGTTGTACTAAATAAAACAAAAAATGTTGGGCTAAAAGCAATTTATGAGCAAGCTCGGATTACAAGTACCATTGATACTTATAGTGTAGGTTTTTTGATTGGGCCAAGAATTAATGCCCCCGGCAGACTGGAAGAAGCAACAAGCAGTTTTCATATATTAGTTGAAGACGATTTTGAAACTGCCAGAAAGATTTCTGGAGATTTGGAAATAGCAAACCGACAAAGACAGAACATGCTAGACAAGATATTATTAGAAGCTAAAAAGAAGATAAAGAAGCGCGGATTGGAAAATAATAAGGTAATTGTAATTGAAGGAAAAAATTGGCCACCAGGTTTGGTTGGACTAATAGCAGGAAGATTAATGGATCAATTTTGCAGACCAGTTATTGTTTTTTCACAAAATGGAAATAAGCTGAAAGGCTCTGCTAGGAGTGTAGACAATTTCCATTTACTTGAGGCTTTGGCAAGGGCTGAACAATATCTAATAAAACACGGGGGACATGCTAAAGCTGCAGGTATTACAATGGAGTTAAAACATTTAAAGTCATTATATGATTGTCTTTTATCTTGGGCTGATCGAAGACTTACAAAAGAGGATTTAGAACCTAAAATAAAAATAGATGCCGAAATAAACTTTGCAAATCAAGAGATAGATAGTAAATTTACTAAAGAAATCAAAAAATTTGAGCCATTTGGGATGGGTAATCCAAGACCAGTTTTTGTTTCGTATAATGTTATTGTTAAAGATAAAAGACTTGTGGGTTCCGAAAATAAACATTTAAAATTAAAACTTGTTGTTGGAAATAAAATAATTGACGCAATTGGTTTTGACCTCGGAAACTATGAAGAAAACTTGAAAGCCAATGACAAAATTGATATTGTGTATACAATTGATGAAAATGTTTGGAACGGCAATGTTAGCACCCAGTTTAAAATATTGGATTTTTGCATAAAATCATAAATGTATTGGTACATTTACAAAATACTACTAGGGGGAAATGAATATGGAATCGATTTTTGAAGGTTTAACCGGAAAAATGTCAATAACATTTCTTGCAGTTATGATTGTTATATGTTGTTTCGGACCAATTATTTGTATCTTATGGGAATCTTATAGCATTGATTATAAAAAACATGTAATGTACTGTCTTCAGACCCTTGAAAACGTAACTATAACCCTGACTGGCTTATTGTTAATTCCATGGTTATGGTTGCTGAGCGGTTGTGATATTGAATTCGCAAAGGCGTTACTTGTAATTTCAACTATGCCGCTACAGAAGCCAAATTAAAATGAATAAAAACACTATTACTGAAAGTAAAATATTTATGATTTTCATTTTGATTTTAGCTGGTATCCTGGTTGTTCTTGAACCAGATATTGTAATAATTTGTCAAATCATGGAATCTAGCATAACAAATTTGGCGCTCTCAATTTTTGTGTGAGGAGGGAGAAACGTGATTGATCTGAAGGACTATAAATCCAACCCAATGATTCGAATTGGTTTTCCCATAATAAAAGTTTTCAAATCAATAATAAAGGCCTTATCATTTGTGGCTAACGCAATTATAATCTCTACGATCGTAATTTTCATGATTACCATGGGTAAAGCTATTGAGTTTCTTGTTTGGTGCTACTGCATAAAGCAAGAAATTTCTGATTCTAATTTTATGATGGCAGTAAACATTGTCATTTTAATTGCATTTGTTTTGCTTATTGGTGCTGAAGACAAGATTTGGCGTTGGAAGAATTTAAAACAATCATCTAAATCAATAGCCTTGGAGGCCAAGGTAGGTGCTAGTAAATCATGAACGCCAAATTATTTAGACACAAAAATCGTCGAAAAATTCTTGCAAAGCTATTGTTTCTTGCTGTAATGGGGATTATTGTTTTACTAATTTTTGTTTTGGTAATAATTGGTTATAGCTTGTACCTGGGAATGACATTGGATAGCACGAAAGCATTAAACCAAGCTGAGGATTTTCAAGATGATCTTGATACTTAGATTTTGCTTTGAGGTCATTGACTTTGTCATGAATAATTTGCTCGGAATAAGAATTCCAGTAATCCGAGAGTTTATAGTTATCATTGGTAATATAATATTTTTAACATTTTATGGAATTGCTGGAATTATTAATTGGGTATATTCAATAAGATTATAGCAAAGGGGCCTTTCTGGTCCCTTTTAAAATTGACTATTAATAGAAGGCTTGTTAATATCAATTATATAAAGATAAGCACATTACAAATACAGGAGGAACAAACTACATGAAAAGATTCATGGATATTATGGTTGTGTTTGTATTTTTGCAGATAATGAATCGTTACCAAGACATGATTACGTGGTATTGTTATGTATTTATGCCCCTTGAGGAATCCATATAATGTGGGAGCCATTTACAGCTGATTGTCGAGAAATGATTTGCGAAGCTCAAAGAATAAGTATAAATGCAAAACGAAATTGCATTACATCTGGAGCAATTGTTCTGGCAGCGTGGAAGATTATTTGTTTAAGTTCAAGACTTCTTCCCTTGAAAAATGCTCTAAATATTATAAGTCAAAAATTTGAAGAAGTTGCATGTCTAGTCGAAGACAATTCAACTCAAGATGAAGAATTTAATATACATTCTATTTACTTTTCACCTAAAGCAAAAAAAATTATAGAGGATATTTTTAGAGTTTCTAGAGAATATACTCATAATAATATAGATGTTGTTCATGTGATTTTGCTTTCGCTTGAAGAAGGATTCTCTTTGCACAATAATCTCTATGGCGAGGTTAAAAATAAAAAAAGATTTTTTAAAAGCGTTTGTGATGTAATTTCTAAAATTAGCGTGCCAGCTATGATGCCCGACAAGGTGGAGACCCTTAAAAAAAAGAAAGTAATCCAAAAGCCTGAATCGGAAAAAATGGTAGATTTTTTACCCGACCAATTTATAGATGAGATGCTTGAGAGTATGGTACTAGCGGCTAAGTTTGGACCAGATTTGCTAGTCAAACTTTGCAATGACGGTGAAATAGTTCTCGACAAAGAAGTAAGAATGAAATTACTGCAACTATCAAATCATTTTGAACGGGCAGCAACCGTGATCAAAATAATTGCAACCACATTTGCCGCTAAAATAAAAAAATCAACTAAGAAATCCTAAGGGCTTCGGCCCTTTTTGTTTTTTGAGGAAAGTTTTGGTAGAATGGAATAAAAGGAAATAACTGAGACAAATTTATATCACTTATTCATACAAATTATCTGTGTATATGTGGAACAAATTTGTGATAGCATAAATAATCTTTATATGTCTAAAAATAAAACAATATTTGTTTGTAGCAATTGCGGAGGCGAATCATCACAGTGGCAGGGGCGTTGCTCTTTTTGTAGTGAGTGGAACACATTAAAAGAGTTAAAAACTAAAAGCGAAAAGCAAAAAACTAGAGGAAATAATTTAAAACCATCTGAAATTATTTGTATTGACAAGGTTGAAGCTATAAACTATAAGAGAATTAATACTTCAATCGGAGAATTCGATAGAGTACTTGGTGGAGGAATCATTCCTGGGTCAGTAATTTTGTTGGGTGGCGACCCCGGAATCGGAAAAAGTACACTTTTAATGCAAGCCTGTAAAAATTTAGCGAGTTCTGGGAATAATGTACTATATGTTTCTGGTGAGGAGTCAACCGGTCAAATAAAATTACGTGCTGACAGAATGAATATAAAATCGCCAAATTTACACTTGCTTTGTGAAACTGATGTAGATGAAATTATTACCAAACTTGAAAATAATACATACAACGTTGTTGTGATTGACTCAATTCAAACAGTTTATGATTCTAACTATCCATCAACTCCCGGGTCATTAGTGCAAGTTAGGGAGTGCGCGCTAAAGCTTCAGCAGACGGCAAAAACAAGCTCGACTGCAATTGTATTGGTTGGTCACGTAACCAAAGATGGCTCTGTTGCCGGTCCAAAAACATTAGAGCATTTAGTTGATGTGGTTTTATATTTAGAAGGCGAAAGATACCATAATTCAAGGATTCTTAGAGGAATTAAAAATCGTTTTGGGGCAACAGACGAGATTGGCGTTTTTGAGATGGCAGAAAATGGTCTTTCGGAAATATCCAATCCTTCTAAGATTTTTTTGGAAGAAAGGCTCATTGGCTCACCCGGATCAGTTATTACTGCGGTTATGGAGGGAACCAGACCTTTTTTAGTCGAAATTCAAGCAATTACTTCAAAAACTGTATTTGGATACCCAAAACGTGCAGCAAGCGGCGTTGATTTGAATCGTTTGCAATTACTAATTGCAGTATTGCAAAAGCGTGCATTCATAAATTTACTAGATCAAGATGTCTATATTAATGTAGTTGGCGGATTTAAAATAAACGAACCATCTGCAGACTTGGCAATTATGCTTTCAATTGCCTCGGCATATAAAAATAAGCCGGTCGATACAAAAACAGTGGTTTTTGGAGAAGTCGGACTTTCTGGGGAAATTAGAAGAGTAATTCATGAATCAAAAAGACAAACCGAAGCCAAAAGATTAGGTTTTGATAAAATTGTTAATACCAAAACCGTAATAGAAGCAATAAGCAAATTAATTATTTAAAAGGATTTATATGGATTTTATAAAGTATTCTCAACAGGATTTATTATTGTTATTATTAATTCTTGTTATTGCTATTATAGCGCTAATAATAACAAGAAAATTATTAAAAATTTCTTTTCCTTATTTTTTTATGGGATTTACTGGTTTAACACTAGGATTAATTATAGGATCGCTTTTTGGAAATTTATTTTCCAACCTCCCGGGTCAATACGGAAGATGGTTGCCAATTGTTGCAAATATTTTTATTGCTGTGGCAATTTTTGATTTATTTATTGCTCAGGCAAAATCAATTAATTTGATATTTCGAAAAATGTTTGGTAAATTAGCGGATGGGCAGGATCATATTAATAATAAAATTATTGTCGACACTTCTGTACTAATTGATGGCAGACTGCTTGCAATAGCTGAAACGGGTTTCATTTTAGGAACATTACTTATCCCGTCATTTGTGCTTGAGGAATTACAAAATGTTGCTGACTCAAAAGATTCTTTAAAAAGAATTCGCGGTAGAAGGGGACTGGAAATTGTCTCGAGTCTTCAAAAAAGTCGCGCAGTTGAGGTTGATATTTCTGATAAATTTAGTAATGGTAATGACGAAATCGATAGTCGATTAATTAGGCTTGCCAAAGAAATAAAATCTAAAATTTTAACTGTTGATTTTAATCTAAATCGTATAGCACAGATTCAAGGCGTTGGTGTTCTTAATATCAATGAGCTTGCGGAGTCATTGAAACCAGTCCTTATACCGGGCGAAAACATTACAGTTAAAATTATTCAAAAAGGCAAAGAAAAAGGCCAGGGCGTTGGCTATCTTGCAGATGGAACCATGATTGTTGTCGAGGGCGGGGACAAGAACGTTAACGAATCAGTAGAATGTGAAGTTGTAAGAATATTTCATACGTTGGCTGGTAAAATGATTTTCGTAAAACCCACAGGAGTGAAAACTGCGCAAACCTACAAATAATTACAATTTATATGAAAAGATTCTTGATTTAATTTCAAATGTTTTGCATCCAGGGACGCTGGCTTTTATTATTCTTATAATAGCAGTATTTCGTTCACAAATGTCTCAAATTGAAACGGTTTCATGGCTAATAACAATCACAATACTGGATGGAATTATTCCTTTTGCATTTTATATGTATTTTACAAGAAAAGGGTTTGTCTTTGATGATAGATTTGACAACCCCAAAGTGTTAAAACAAAGAATATCAATATTTATAATTTTACTTGTTACTACCGTAACTCAATTTATAATACTAGCAAGCACTAAACAATATCAGCCGTTAATTTCTGTTTTTGCCGGAGGAATTATAGCAGTTTCCATTGTAACTTTAATTACATCAAACTGGAAAATATCTCTTCACTCGGGGATGGTAACATTGTTCGCTAGCATGATTATTTATATTTATGGTTTTGAAAAAACATGGCCTATGCTACTTTTGATTCCGTTAATATTTTGGTCACGCTTAAAATTAAAAAGACATACAATATGGCAATTACTTGGGGGAATGGCGCTTGCAATTATGATAGTATTTTTTACGCTCGCGATATTTCAAAAACTTTATTAAGGTATAATAAGCGAATACTGAATCACTGAGTTATTGTAATTTGCTGACGAGTCTACCGTTCTAATTGTAAAATAATATTTAGATCCACTAACAAGTCCCGAAATAGTTTGTGAGGTTTTTGCTGACGGATTAACTAGAATTTCATTTTGATAGCTTGCGCCTAGTGTGCCAGAAACTAACGAAACGTATATTACCACTTTTACTAAATCGGTATCGGAAGGATTTTTCCAAGATAAAATTGCACTTCCAATTGATCCGGTAATGCCAACCTCGCTAACATCTTTGGGCGGGATGGTGTCTTTTATAACATTAATTGTAACGCTACTAGACGAATTCATTTGATTGCTATTTACAACGGTTGCAGTAATTTTATGTTCACCAGACGAAAGGTTATTGGCGTTATATGAAACACTGTACGGAGCGGTGGTTTTTGTTGAAATTGAAACTCCGTCTATTGAAAATTCTACGTAACTGATATCAATTGTACTTTGGGTTTCAACAGAAATATCAAAAGTTCCAGAAACATTTTGTCCAGACTTTGGATTTGTGATTAATATTGCTGGTTTTTTATCTGCAGTATGAATGGCGCATGTTTCAGATGGTGGACTACCAATGCTTAGGCCAACTGCTTGCGCCCAATCCTTTACCGGATTTTCCCAGTTTTCTTTTTCAGGTACTTCCGAATGAAGATTTATGAAGTTTTTGTTTTCCACTAAATCTGCTGGGCAATATTCGGTAGCAAGTTTACCGTTTGATTTATCAATCCTGACAGTTACATTAACATTATCTTCATCAGTAGGGGCTTGCCAGGATGAAAAAATATCTTTAATAAAATCATGAGAATTGTTGTTAGGCAGTTTGTTTGAAAATCTTTCAACGGTTAACTCCTGAATTCCATCGGGTCGCGGAAATTCTTCATTATCTTTGCCTTCTAACGCTTTTTGCATAAAACTGTGCCAAATTGGCGCCGCAGCCATTGCTCCAGCCGATCCAGAAGTCATTGGAGTATTGTCATTATTTCCAACCCAAACGCCGGCAACAAGTGAGGGCGTGTAACCTATAGTCCAGGCATCGCGGTATTCGCTTGTTGTGCCGGTTTTTACGGCAACAGTTCGGTCTGGGAAATAAAGAGCAGAACGCGTCCCAAAAACCATGGAGCGAGCATCATTATCTGATAAAATATTTGAAATTTCATAGGAAATTTGGGGATCTAGAACATTCTTTTTCCCTTTATTGGGTTTATATTCATAAAGTATTTTTCCGTTAGCGTCCTCAACTTTTAATATTGAAGTTGTTTCATGAAATATGCCTTGGTTTGCGAATACTCCATAAGCACCGGTCATTTCAACTAACTTAACCTCAGCTCCTCCAAGCACAAGCGCAAGGCCATAATTTTCGGGATTTGTTAAAGTAGAAATTCCCATGTCTTCGGCTGTTTTTATGGAATTATCAATTCCAGCCAAATAAAGCATTTTTACTGCTGGAATATTTAATGAATTTGCTAAGGCCTGCCGAATAGTTACCGGGCCGTGGGTAGTTCCGTCATAATTTTTGGGGCTATAGTTTCCAAAATCAGTTGGCACATCAAATATTGTATAGCCAGGATTATATTTTCCTTTAAAAGCGGTGGCATAAACTATTGGCTTAAATGACGAACCAGGTTGTCTTGGACTGCTAGCAACGTTAACTTGTCCGTCATTTTCGCTATCAAAATAATCATGAGAGCCAACCATAGAAAGAACTTGCCCAGTTTTGGGATCTATGGCCACAAGCGCATCATTATTGGCTTTTGCTTTTTTTACATTTTTTTCATAGCCTTCTTCAATTGATTGTTGCGCTATGGCTTGTAGTTTTGGGTCTAAAGTTGTAGTAACTTTTAAGCCTTCGCTGGTTATTGCATCTTCACCGAATTGGTCAACCAACATGTCTTTAACATACATTACAAAATGAGGAGCTGTAATATTCTCACGATATGGTTTGTAACTGATTTTTTCTGTTTTAGCACTATTCGCCTGATCGCTTGATATATATTTTAGAGTCACCATGCGGTCTAAAATATAATCTTCTCGTGCTTTTAATTTGTCAGGATGCGAGCCGTATGGTGAATAATATGTTGGCGCTTTGGGCATGGAAGCTAGGGTTGCAGATTCGGCCAATGTCAAATCTTTCGCGCTTTTTCCAAAATATAATTTAGAAGCTTCTTCTACGCCGTATGCGTTGGAACCATAAGGAATCTGATTTAAATACATTTCGAGTATTTTGTCTTTAGAATAAATAGTTTCAACTTCTAAAGTTAAAATTAATTCTTTAATTTTCCTGTCAAAAGTTTTTTTAGACGTTAGCAGAGCATTTTTTACATACTGTTGTGTAATAGTTGATCCGCCGGAGATATAACCCTTTTTTCCAGTTAAATTATAATAAACCGATCGCAGTATTCCTCTAACGCTAAAGCCGAAATGATGATAGAAATTACTGTCTTCAGCTGATATTGTCGCATCCTTAATCGATTGTGGCATGTCTTTAAAATCTATAACGGTTCGTCGCTGGTCACCAGAAACCGAATAAAGGACATTCCCATCCCGATCTAATATTTTTGTTGATTCAACTGGATGGATTTCTTTTAATTTTGCAGGAGTAGGCAAGTCCTTTGCATACCACGCAAATAAAATTGCAAGCAAAAGAACGCCAGATCCAACTAGCAACAGTATTATTTTTGCTATCTTTTTCCAAGATATTTTTTGTCGTTTCCAAAATTTTCTATTGTCTTTATAAGTTTTTTTATGCGATTTAAAAATCTTCATATATAAGCCTCACTTAATGTTGATTTTTGACATTTCACTTTACATTATACCATAAAGTCAATTATAATAAAGACAGCTTAAAATAAATTTAAAATTCAAATTCTAAATTTTTAATATTCATGATGGAGGAATCGTGATGGATAAATTTGAGCCATTATTAAAAAGAGGTGTCGAGGAAATTATTGGCGAAAAAGACTTAATAAAAAAACTAGAATCTGGGAAAAAGCTTAGGATTAAACATGGTGTTGATCCAACGACTGCTGATTTACATATTGGCCATGGTGTTAATTATCATAAACTTAGAGAATTTCAAGAACAAGGTCACAAAATAATATTTTTAATTGGTGATTATACAGGACGCTTTGGTGATCCATCCGATAAGTCAAAAACAAGACAAATGCGTGACAAAAAAGAAGTCACAAAGCTAGAAGAAAAATATTTAGATCAAGTTGGTAAAATTATTGATTTAAAAAAAGCAGAAATAAGACATAATAGCCAGTGGTACGATAAATTTACTGGCGAAGATATGCTTAAGTTACAATCACGTTTTACGGTTGATAGGATGCTTGAAAGAGATATGTTTGATAAACGTCGTAAAAATAAAGAGGAAATTGCATGTCACGAGATAGTTTATCCAATGCTTCAAGGCTATGATTCTGTTATGCTAAAATCTGATGTTACGGTTTGTGGAAACGATCAATTATTTAACGAATTGCAGGGCAGAAAATTACAAAAAGAAGAGGGGCAAGACCCACAGGTTATAATGACTGTGCCAATGCTTGTTGGAACTGATGGAAAACAAAAAATGAGTCAGAGTTTAGATAATTATATAGGGATTAATGAGCCAGCGAATATTCAATTTGGTAAGGTAATGTCTATACCAGATAAATCAATTCCACAATATTTTGAATTGGCGGCTCGTGTAGCAGGTAGCGAATTAGAGCAAATTAAAAAAGATGCTAAAAACTCATCTAAGTGTCGTGATCTAAAAGCAATGTTAGCTCGAGAAATTGTGACTTTTTATCATGGGTTTGAGTCTGCTTTAATTGCCGAGGAAGATTTTAATCGCATTTTTAGAGACAAAAAAGACCCAATCAATATTCCGGAAATAAAAATAAAGAATGCTAAATGTGAAGATCTTCCACAAATGCTATTAGATCTAAATTTAGTTTCATCTAAGGGAGAGGCACGCAGGTTAATTGAACAAGGCGGTATTAGAATAGATAAAGCTCAAATTACTGATCCAAAAGCACAAGTTTGTTTTTATAATGGAATGATTCTACAAGTTGGAAAGTTTAAATTTATTAAAATTAAGTTATAAAATATAGTAATATATAAGCCATGCTTGTAAAAGACTGCATGTTGTGTAATACATGATGTAGCGGTGCATTTGACAAGCTTGCTGTAGCGAGTAGGGAGGGAATATGTCTCAAAGAAATAAGCTATTATTATACGTAATACTAACTATTATAGTTATAGGTTCAATCTTTTTAATATGGGCTATTGATACTGGAAAGTTTTTTTCAAATGCTGATGTAATAGACCCAACAATTAATTCAGCAAAAGATTTAAATTCTTTGCCTGCACCAGATCAGTCAACCTTTGGAGAGTTTTTTGGCAAAGTGGCTAGTTGGTTTGGGAGATAAGCACAATAAAATAATAAACACATAATTAATTTATGGAAGAAATTGGCAAAATTAGGCTTGAAGAAACGAATTTGGAAAGATCCAAATTCGAGTTTAAAGATTTAGCGGAAGCTGAAGAGTATTTGGATTGGAAAAATTCTGTGCCAGTTGAAATTAGACGATTAGTAGAAAGCGCAATGCTTGAAAAGTATATCAAACCAGATCAAACAGGACTAATATTAAAAGATCAGTTTTTAAATACTCTTGGTGATTCTTTAAGAGAAAAAAGATTTACAACTCAATCAGGACATGATCCAAAGATATATAATTTTTTAGAGCCCTTAGAAAAAGTTAGAACCAAAGGTGGTTATTTAAATGTTTTTGAGACCCTAACGAATCCTTCAACGTCTTGGAGTATGAAAAAGAGTATTTATGAAATGCAAATTAAGGTTGCCTTAGACTGGTTAGTTAATTACGACTTAAATAATTTAACCAAACAAATTATGGAACAAGATGAGACAGAAAACGCCCAACATCAAAAACAAAAAAATAAAGATTCAGATATACCATCAACAAACGAAAAAGTTGCGCCTGGCGGCGATACTGGCGAGAAAAAAGAGGGTGAGCCTATGGCAGCATTATTCTCTGTTAACCCCTTTTTTGGTGGCTATTATCGGCAACTGCGATTTAACCGATTTGAGCTTGATAAGCTTGAGTGGCAAAAACCGGAAAACGAGTTTGACAAGATAGAAATAATTAATGATTATGATCCGTTAAGTGCGCGTATTATTTCTGGTAAAATACAGGGCGGGTCACCTCTGGCTATACCACTCCCATATGATTGGACGATTGACCCAGAAAGCTTAACTATTGACGCGCCAACTGACAGTGCTAAATTATTAAAGAATAAAGATGGATTTTGGTATTTAAAGGTGGATGTCGAAGGAATATTCCAATATTGTGTTAGGTCTGGTAAAACTCAAAGAGTTAAAGAGGATGCAAAATTAGCAGAAGCTCAAATTGCGGGAATTTTACCGCACGAGCTCAAGGAAAAAATCGAAGAACTAAAAAAAGCCAGATATCCACAGTTAAAATTAAAAAGAGAGGTTGTTAAATTAATAAAAAATAACTTAAAATATATCACAAGTGATCAGTTAAATAATTATTATAAACAAAAACCAGCAGAGGTTTTTAATAGGATATGGGAGAAAAAAGAAGCTAATTGCTATTGGGCTAATACCCTGGCGGCGCGAGCCATAGCGGAGATAGATAATGAGTGGGCATTTATAGGTGGTTTTTCGGTTAGAGAAAAAGATGAATTTGGTAATGCGATTTTGCACGCTGGTAATGGTCACTCCTGGTTAGAAGTTTGGGATCCAATGAGTCAACGTGTCATTAGGCTTGATGCGACACCAAAAGGTGATCCCAATGTCGATGAGGAGCAACAAGAAAAAGATCTTAATGAAGAAAGCGCTGAAGGTGATTGGGGAGAATCTGACGACGAATTGGCTAGTATCGAGGAAACAGAGCAAAAAATCAAGGAAATGCAGGGTAGTAATATGCAGGAAAGAAAAAAACCAATAACTCAAACAGATTTATTACAAGCGAGATTTGCCGAGCTTGCCGAATGCTCTGCACTTGAAGCACAGGAATTTCTGCGGGCATTGGAAAGAGTGCGACAAATTAAAGATAATAAAGGTAATTCAATTAGTAATTTACTCATAGATGAGTGGAAAAAAATTACTATTCAAAGAAAAATTGAGTCAACCGAATATCGCGGGCCAGTTAGAATGGATGAGGGAGATAGGTTAGATGATCCAGTAAGTGCTCGTATTGATATACGCGGTCGCCAGTATAATCCCACAGGATTTGAAAAAGAGCAAAAAATCAAAAAATTAGAAAGTGATTTTGGCGGCATTAACATATATTTTTCATTTGATTTATCTGGTTCTATGGGACAGCCAGACCAAGCAAGTGGCAGAAAAAAATCAGATGTGCAAAGAGATGTTGCACTTTTATTTGTTGACAGTCTTATGCAATGTTCTTATTTAACGCGTCAAAGTGGTCAAAATTCGGATTTACTTCCAATAAAAATTATGATAACATTAGCATCAGATAGGGGTAAGGTCAAACTCCATTTAACTGACAGATGGAGTCCTAAAGAACAATGGGCGATGTATTCTGCCTTAAATAAATTGGCAAGCGGCGGCACCCCTACACATGAGACTTTACAGCTAATCGAAATGGATTTTGACAAAGAATTAGCAGTGCTTAAAAATAAAAAAATTTCCAAAGAGAAACTACCCTTGCATTATGTGGCAGAAATATCTGATGGTGAGCCTGACGATTTTGCGCAAACAGAAGAGATGCACCATAATCTTAAAGAAAAAGGTGCAGTAATAAGAAGCTATGTTATCGGCAACAAATCTCCAAGCCAAGATGTAACTGAACCAATCGAATCATTTTCTGATTTACCGCAAATTTTAGCAAGCGACTTAATGGAAAAATTTAAAAAGCTAAACCCAAAAAGGATAAGGTAAAAAATATGGTAGAAGCACACAATAATTTTTCAGCATATTCTATAGATAAGGAAAGAGATTCTGATAGAATTTGTGTTTTGTCAACGCAAGAAAGTGAGGAGTTGGGGTTAGTGTCCAATAGCAATCGGCAGAAAGAAACCAAAGAAATTGCAACAGATATTTTACAGGTTTTGTGGAAAAATCCAGAGACTCAGACAGAGCGTAATATAGAAATTAACATTGCACAAGAAATAGAACTATTTGAAAAAATCTATTATGACAATTTGCAGATTAAAATTGAATGCGATAAAATTTTTGCGATTTGGAATAGTAATTTTGAGTCAATAAAAAAAGAAATTGAAGTTTATGGTTATGATACAATAGTAATTGTGCCAGAGAATTTACCGATGCAGGATATAGTAAATGAGGAAGTAGTTGAAACAATGTATGAGACTGCGACAACAAGTCAAGTCAATTCTTCTTATTATGGCATTGATAAAAACAGCATAACATCGTTACCAGAATTAAAATATAAAATAATTTTAACAAAAAGTGATCAGAATATAGAATTAACAACTGATCCATTCCTTAAATCCACATTGGGCAAAAATATAATGGATTTAACTGGTTTAAATAACAAGGTTGTAGAAAAAATTATTCAGCAAAAAGGAGAATTACCAGTTAATTATAAAACTAAAATCAATAATCAAGAGATAGAAATTAAAGCAGAGGGAATGTCTTTGGAAGAATATATGATTTTTCAGCGTGCATACTTTAAAAAAACTGGCAAACATTTAGATGAATCTGGTTGGACATGGCTAACTAAGTCTTTCGGCGGGGGCTCTAGTGTTGTGGACTCCCATTGGTCTTCTGCTACTCGGCAGCTCCTTGTCAGTGCTGATGATGTGTCGTTTCGTGTTGGCAGTCTTGGTCTCCGCCTCTCCCGTAGTTTCTCATGATTTTTACTTTTTACCATATTAAATTATTTTTAAATTTTTATTTTTATTTAATTAATTCAATATTATATGACAGAAAAATTTCAATTTGAGCCCCAAAATTTATCAGAGACAATTAAGAAAAATCCAAAAGAAGATCCAGTTGGTTTGTTTTTAGATCGATTTGGTGTAGTTACAAATGAAGAGTCCACTAATTTTTGTGATAATATTGATTGCTCCTATCTTAATATCGATGAGCGAGCAGAGGCGCTCTGGGCGGTTTTTCAGGACTTCAAGGGTAAAATATTTCAGGAATCAAGGGGTAATATAAGAAAAGAACAAGGTCTAAAACAAGACAAAACAATAACAGATAGAAAGGTAGCAAAAGACGAAAAGGAAAGGTTACATCTTTTGTTATCAATGCTTAAGAAACTCTATAACGATCCAGAAGTTAGAGAAACATATTTACAAGCGCATGAACGACATATGAATGAAATGGAATCTATTAACGGTAATCTAGAAAAATTTAAGGTTTTAAAGAATATTGTTAATGATAAAGAAATTTTATTAGATGAATATACTCGTAAGATTTTTAGCAGGCGGAGTGTAACAACAGAAGTTGATCGACTGCTTTATAAAACCGCTAAAAATCAACTTGATCAGAGCCGAGCGCAATTACAAGAATTGTTACAATCTAATGCCGAGTTACGTGTTTTAAATAAATACGAGGATACCAAGAGATATGCTAAAGAGTTAAAAACAGAAGGCTATATGTGGCTGCCTTCTAGACGTAAGGCCCTAGAGGATTTTGAAGAGGCCGCACTTTTCGGCCGACCACTGTTAATTTTTGGGGAGTCCGGAACTGGAAAAACAGAATTGGTTAAAGCAGCCGCGCTAAAACTTACTGGGCAAATTGCTGCAGAGACTGCCGGTAAAGACACTCGTTTACAAGATTTAATAGCCAAACGCGATATAATAGGCGATAGAACTTTTTATAGATATGGGGAAATTGGTAGAGCGGCAACAGGATTGGAAACAACTTTAGATGAAGAAAAAAAGGATAATGGTAGAATTGTAATTGATGACGAATTTAATTTACTTTCTCAAGCAGAACAAATTGAGCGGGTAGCTAGAGTTGCATCGTGGAAACCTGGTAGAAAGGTGATGCTTCCACAAGTTAATGAAGAAGTAACTATAGCTAGTAACTTTCTTTATTGTGCTTCGGTTAATTTGGCTTCCGAAAAATATAGTGGTGGTAGAAGCGAAATTCCCCTAGAAGTTATGAGAAAATTTCATAAAACAGAAGTCGATTTTTTTACTCGCGGAGAGATTTATGACGCAATGCTTGCTTCGCTTATGGATGAAAATTATCGAGTGCGTGCTGCTAGAGCTGAAATAGGCCCAGTTTTTGATAAAAAAGAAGAATCTCGAACAATTTTAAAGGATGATCAGGAAGTTAAACAAAATGTAGAAAAATGGGAATTAAAGGAATGGGAGGAAAAAGACAATAAAAAGATCGCCGCGGGTGGGTTTGTTTGGAGATTATCGGGCGCAATAGATGAATTAAACAGATCGATTTCTCACAAAAAAACAATTTTGGATTCAAAGGGTGAAGGGCAATATTTAAACAAAATATTGATCGACATTGGACGACTTACAGAGTGGATAAGAAATTATGTAGTTTTTGAATATCGAGTTTCATTAGAGCAATTTATAATTGCGCAAATTAAAGATCAATTTTCTGAGATGAAATCATTTTCTCAAGAAGATCGTGATTTAATAAAGGAATTTTTCGCGCATTACGGAATTGATTTATCGAGTGAGGTAAATGAATCAGTTAGTAGTTTTGAAATAATGTCTCCAAGAGATATTGGATTGCTTTCTCCTGAGGTGGGTTACGAAAAAGTAGTTGCCGAAGAGCCAATTTTGACGGAAAGTTTTTATATTACTGCAGAGGGTGTAAAAATCGAATATCAAATAGAAAGATTTGGTCAGGATGAAAATGTACGAATACCGGGGCAAATATATAAAGACACCCAGACTAACAAATTTGTCAAATTTTTAGGGGTTGAAAAGAATAGTGGCAATTCTGTTTACTCACCTTATAAAAAAGAAGCAGAAAAAAGTAGGAAGCGCGAGAAGATATCCATTTTCCACTTTGCCCAAGCCAACTGGCAGAACCCAGAGACCAAAAAACAAGAGGAACTAACCATTGATTTAGAAAAAAATCTTATAGAGCAATCTGCTTTTTATAAAAGTAAATTAAATATAGAAATTAATAAAGATATTGTTAAAGATATTTGGAATAGAAACTATAAAGAGATTTGTGAGCAGATGCAAGAATATGGCTATGATCATATCCTAATAATTCCAGAGAATCTACCCAATGAAGAAGCATTAAATAATAAACTAATCGAGACTATGGAAGAAAATACTGGAGGCCAGAAGCAAAAGGTTAATGCTACCTGGCGAGGAGAAAATTTTAAAACCGGCGGCTCGTTTGCAGGCGTCAATAACACTAACATATATAAATATAGAATTATTCTAACACACTCTGCCCAAAATCTTAAAGATCATCCTATTTTACAAGGAACAAAAAACAAGAATATCATAGACATCACTAGACTAAATGAAAGTGAGATTACAAGCAGAATCTCTAATAACCAAGAATTACCAATCAATTGTCAAATTAAAGTCAATAACACTAATATTAAAATCAACGCAGAAGGATTATCTTTAAAAGAATATCTGATCTTGCAAGCTCAATACTTTAATAAGACTGGCAAGCATTTAGATGAATCGGACTGGACATGGCTACTAAAGTCTTTAAACGGCTCTAGTGTTGTGGGCTCCAGTTGGGATCCTGCTGGTCGGCAGCTCCGTGTCGATGCTGCTTGTGATGTGTCGCTTCGTAGTGGCCGTCTTGGTCTCCGCCTCTCCCGTAGTTTCTCATGATTTTTGACTTTTACCCTGTTAAATTATTTTTTTATTTTATTTTTTTAAATCACTTTTGGGCTAGTATAATTGTTTATTGTTAATTAATACAATTTGCCCAAAACAGTTTTAAACCATAAAGACATTTACACAATAAATGGCAAGGTTTGAAATTGCCCATGAGAAACTACAGCTTTTTCTAAGGCAAACGGGTTGTCTTAATTAATCGCGATAAGCGAATGAACAACGGACAGGAAAAGCTAAAAGAGGCGAGGGCTCTAGTGTTGTGAACTCCAATTGGAATCCTGCTAATCGGCAGCTCAATGTCAATGCTAATGATGTGTCGAATCGTAATGGCAATCTTGGTCTCCGCCTCTCCCGTAGTTTCAGCTTAAATCTACATCAAACTACTTTTTGGTATTTTTATTTTCGGCATTTTTGTCAGCATATTGGACAAAATTAGATCGTAGATATTTTATCCAACCACTTAGCATTTTACCAGATTCTTGTAAATATGTTTCATTTTGGATATATTGAGAATCATTGATAAAATTATTATCCATGGCAAGCCGAAACAATATTTTTAAGGTTTCTATCTTAACATTGGCTTTTATAAGATACCCTTCCTTAAAATTTTTTGGTTGGCAGTTAGCAAAAAATATTAGCTCAATTGCCTCTAATATATTGGTTTCAATTTTTTCCCCTAAACTATATCTTTCGTGTTTAGGAAAAACAAGAATCGCTTTGTGACTATATTTGTATAGTTCATATAGTTTCTTAATTAACGGAATTTCTAAAAATGCAAAATTACTATTCATATGAATTACTCCCCTAGTTATAACGAATTAATTAGTGTCGAGAACCTTCTGCGTTCATGGAGGATGTATAAAAACGGAAAAAGCAAGAAAGCAGATGTTGTGGAATTTGAAAGACATTTGGAAGACAATCTGTTTGACTTGCACTGTAAATTGCAGAGTGGGGATTATATTCATGACGGTTATACATATTTTACTATATCTGATCCGAAGAAAAGGAACATTCATAAATCTACGGTTAAAGACAGAATCGTTCATCAATTACTTTATGATTATTTGTATCAAATATATGAACCAATATTTATTAGACTATCATTTTCATCACGTAAAGATAAGGGTGCCAATAGGGCGGTTACGGCATTATCAAATATTACCAAATATTTTAGAAAGACAAAAAAGCCATGTTTAGCTATGAAATGTGATATTAAAAAATATTTTGATAATATTGATCAAAAAGTTCTTTTAGAAATTTTAAAAGAGAAAGTGCAAGATAAAAGTATTATTAATCTTTTATCTATAGTTATTGGGAGTTTTAACCGTGAATCCTGCAAGGGCGTGCCGCTTGGCAATATAACTAGTCAAATTTTTGCAAACATTTATCTAAATGAGCTGGATAAATTTGTTTCTGCCGGGTTGGGAGTTAAACATTACATTCGTTATAATGATGACTTTATTATTTTAGGAGAAGACGAAAGTAAACTCTATAAAGATACTGAAAAAATTAAACAGTTTTTATGGGACAGTTTACGGCTTGAACTCCCTTATAAAAAAATATTTTTTCGTAAGTTAGGTTGGGGAATTGATTTTTGCGGTTATATTGTACTACCCAATGCTGTTTTACTGCGCAATAAAACTAAGGGTAGGATGTACGAAAAAATTAATTTGATATTAACAAAAGCTCGATTGGGTAAGATTTCCGAGCAAGAATTACAGACTTGTCTTAATTCATATTTTGGAGTGCTTAGTCACTGTAATAGCTTTAATTTGCGAATGAAAATAAAAAATGTATGCGCGAATAAGTTTGATTAAGGCAAAAGATATGATAGAATAAGGCTATGATCAAGAATCAGAATAAACAATTAATTGAAAAGGTGGTTAAAGAGATTTTTCCGGATATCAGGGAAATGCCTAATTTTAGTGTCGAGATTCCACAAGATAATAAATTTGGGGATTATTCTAGTAATATAGCTATGGTACTGGCAAAGACTATCGGGAAGAACCCGATGGAAATAGCCCAGCAGCTCAAAACTCAAATCGAAAAACTCAAAACTACAACTAAAAGCTCAAAGCTATTTGATAAAATAGAAATTGCAAAACCGGGGTTTATTAATTTTTATTTATCACCAGAGTACTTACAAGATCAAGTAAAAAATATTTTGAATCAAAAAGATCAATTTGGACAATCTGATTTAGGCAAGGACCTTAAGGTGAATATTGAATTTATTTCCGCTAATCCCACCGGACCATTACATATTGGTAACGCTCGTGGCGGTTTTTGCGGCGATACTCTAGCCAATGTCTTTAAAGCTTATGGCGCTAAAGTTACCAAGGAATATTATGTGAATGACAGAGGCAAACAAATTGAGGATTTAGGACATTCGGTTTTAGAAGATGATCAGGCGGTTTATAAAGGGGAATACCTAGAAAAAATCAAAAATCAAATGTCAAAAATCAGAAAAAAAAATCAAAATGAAAATATTGAAAATACTGGGAAAGTGGCAGCGAAGATAATATTAGAAAATCACATTAAAAAGACCATTAAAAAAATGGGGATTGAATTTGACCAATTTTATAGCGAACAGTCATTGTATGATCGCAACGAAATTGAAAAAGTGCTTGGGCTATTAGACAATAAAGGATATCTAGAAGAAAAAGACGGAGCCTTATGGTTTAAATCGAGTCAATTTAATGATGATAAGGATCGTGTTATTAGAAGATCAAACGGAGAATATACTTATTTGGCATCAGACATTGCATATCATACGGATAAAATAAATAGAGGCTATGATATTTGCATTAATTATTGGGGAGCGGATCATGCTGGTTACGCACCCAGAATGGAGGCTGCGGTAAATGAGGTATTAAGAAACACATATGCCTGGCAAGGATGGCTAAAAATAATAATTTTTCAGTTAGTTAGAATTATAAAAGATGGCAAAGAATATAGAATGAGTAAACGCGAAGGAAATGTCGTTTATATTGACGATCTTTTAAAAGATGTGCCACTTGATGTTGCAAGATTTTTCTTCTTAATGTACTCATACAACACACATATGGATTTTGATTTAGATTTAGCAAAAGAGCAAAGCCAAAAAAATCCGGTTTATTATGTACAGTATGCACATGCTCGGATAGCTAGTATCCTCGCTCAATATCAAAAATCAAAAATAAAAAATCAAAATGAAAATTTATTGTCCTCACCAGGGGGATCCGCCTTGTGCGGAAAAATGGAAAATTTAAAGCATCTTAATATCGGATATGAACTAGATCTAATAAAAACCCTAATTAAACTACCAGACATTGTCGAAGAAATAGCGGGGGATTATCAGGTTCATCGACTTACTCATTACGCCAGAGAAATTGCAGACAAATTTCATAGTTTTTACGAAAATTGCAGGGTAATTGACGATGAAAATTCTGCAGTAACCGAAGCGCGCCTAGCTCTATGTGAGGCCGCTAAAATTGTTCTAAAAAATACCCTGGAGTTGATGGGCATAAATGCCCCAGAAAAAATGTAATATATGTAAATTATAAATTTATTATTTTGGAGGGTAAATGTCTAAAGAAAGAAAAGAAACATATAAAGAAGAAAGGCCGTGGGGAGGGTTTACACAATTTACTCATAACGAGCTTTCAACAGTTAAGATTTTAAAAGTTGATCCTAATGAAAAAAACAGTTTGCAATATCACCACCATCGTCAGGAATTGTGGGTACCGCTAGATGACAATAGCTTGGTGACAGTTGGCGACAAAACCTGGAATGCAAAAAAATTTGAAGAAGTATTTATTGATACTAAGCAAAATCATCGTTTGGCTGGAGCATCAGGTGCGCCAGGTTATGTTATGGAAATTTCATTTGGCGATTTTGACGAAAACGATATAGTAAGAATTGAGGATACTTATGGGAGAGCAAAAATATGATTAATTTGAAATTTTATAATTACGATGAAGAGCTTATAAAAGCCCCAGATTTTAATGGCAGCAGGCCGTTTATTGAAATATCACCTAATATTTTCGAGATTAAAAAACAGTTTGAGCCATATAAAAACTTTAAAAATTACATTTTAATTGGTAATGGTGGGTCAAACACGAGTTTTGATTCATTTTGGACTGCGCTCGGCAAAGATCAAATAAAAAAATCAGTATCAATTGTAACTACAATGGACCCGGATTATTTAAAAGTTGTTCGAAATAACAATAGTATTAAAGATACGCTCGTGATTATGATATCAAAATCCGGAGATACGGTTGGTGCGCTTGAAAGTTTATTATATTTTAATGATTACGAGAAATTAATTATTACCTCAAAAAGTGGTGCATTAAATGAATTGGCGAATAGAAATAATTGGAAAACTATTGAGCATCCTTCTATTGGCGGAAGATTTAGCGGGAGAAGTGTGGTTGGGTATGGACCGAGCTATTTACTTGACCTGGACATCGATTCAATAGAAAATGGTGCGAAAAAGGCAATTTTAGAATTTCAAAAAGACAATAATACGGCTCTTGAACTTGCAAAATTTTTGTTTAATCAAGAATTGGCAGGTAAAGCAGATGTGTTTATGCCAGTTTATAGCCAATTTCTTGAGGGATTTAATCATTTAATTACTCAGCTCATGCATGAAAGTGTTTGTAAAAGCGGAAAGGGCCAGACAATTTTTGCTACAACGGCTCCAGAAAGTCAGCATCACAGTAACCAGCGTTTTTTTGGTGGACCAAAAAATATGGCTGGCGTTTTTATTACCGTTAAAAATAGTAACAATAAAATAAATATTAGTGTTTCCGGTAATTGTAAAGATATATTGCTCAGGGACGGAAAGCTTGAAATATTGGATGGGATTGATTTAAATCAGTCGCTACAATATGAAGCGCTAGGGACAATAGAAGATGCCTCGAGCCAGAAAATTCCCCTGGCTCACGTTGAAATTGAAAAAATATCGCCCGAATCTATGGGCGAATATTTAGTATTTTGGCAGTTCGTTGCATATTATTCAGCAGTGATTAGAGGACAAAACCCATTTGACCAATCCCAAGTTGAAAAATCCAAAATTATTAGTTTTGAACTTAGAAAAACTAATAATAATTAGGTTTTACAGAGTGCTTTGATAGATTTTATTTTGAGCTAAAAAGTAAATTTTGTTTGAGCCGGTATCAATTTGAAAATCGTCAATTGCAGTTAAGTCTATTGGGAATGCAATTTGTTTTAAAAATTTACCATTTTTATTTAGTTCCAACAATCTATTTGAATCTAATACATAAATTATATCAATGTCTTCTTTGGTCCAAATTCTTTTAGGATTAGTTATTTTTGAGTTTGGAGTGGGAATTTCAGAAACTGAGAAATTTTGAACTTTTCCTTTGGATAATTTCAAAATTGAACCATCAGGTTTTAATGCATATATATAGCCGTCAATTGTAAACGAAACAGAGTTTTTAATATCAACTTGAGATGGATCTAAATAAATTTCCTTTTGCGAATATCCATTATTTGATTTTGGATATTTATAAATTTGGCCTTCAGTTGAATTTAGTAAATATATATTATCATTATAAATCGATATCAAATCAGCAGACTGCCAGCCGCCCTCATTTAGAGTATATTCATCTGGTGCGATAATTGGATTTTTTATTAAATACATTCCGCCAGAAGCCGTCAGTAAAAGCGGATACCCATTTGAGTTGATTATGGAATCTTTGAATAAGCCCCTTGATTGTGGAATTGAGCTATAATTTTCTGTTTTCCCTGTTACAATATTAGTAGTAAATATTTTATTATTACTATTATCTACTGAAAAAATATTATCTTTTGCTACGCTAATTTTATTTACTTTTGCTGTATTTGGTAATGACGATATTAAGGTAGCATCATTTAATCTTTTGGTTGATGTTAGCAGATCTAGATTTTCAACGGCTTGCGTAAAAATGTTATTTACTTCAACGTCTCCAGGATTATTTTTGATGTAACTAGATGATGATTCAATAACTTGGCTTAACAGACTTTTTGCCTGATCTTTATTTGTATAAGTTAAAGCAATTTTTGCCTGGCTATATTTATTATTTATTTCATTTATTTGTTCGCTTGAGGTGATTTTTTCTTTAGTCTGCGACTGTCTGCGTCTTAGCACGCTAATATTTGTTATTAATATTATAATTAATAATATAGCAAGTAGGCCATAGAATTTAGGGCGATTATTTTTGACTTTTACCCATTTAATAAATGTTTTGGCAAAATTTTTAATATTATTTATGTATAAATTGTTTGAGAATTTTATGAATGCTTTTGATTTTGAATAAGTCGAATAATCATTTACGGTATAAATAGTTTTGCCGATTAATCTATTTTCTGTAGGGTTCGTGTTGTTAATAACATTTTTTTTGTCAGGCGCAATGCTTGCAGAAGTTTTTTCATTTAAGGCAGTAATCGGCTTGATGATCTTTGATAAATTATTTGTTTTTAGCTTATTGTATCCAGTTTTTAAGAATCCATGGCTTTTTATTAAACCGTGCTTAATTTGTGGAAATATCTTATTTTTTGAGATTGACACAATGTGCTTACTAGCCACCAGGGATTTGCGGTAGGCTTTAGTAGATATTTTTTTAGCATTTTCGCCTTGTTTTTTTAGATGTAAAACGATTTTGTCCCACGCGCGTTGATCTTGAAACAATGTATTTGGCTCAGGCGGTAATTTTTCTAGCTCTTCAAGTAATAATAATTCTAAAATAATTAAATTAGTCCCCTTAATACTATTTTTTTTGATAATTTTTATTATGTTGCTGGCGCCTTGGAAAGGGGAATAATTATTTATTAACTCGGCAAATTTATTTGTTGAAAAATAATTAAATAAATCAGGTGTTGCGAGTATAACTTTATCATGATTTTCAAGGTTTCCGCTGACAATTTCTTCAAAAGTTTTCAACGGATGAGAATCCGAAGGCTTTTGTTCTATCAATGGAATTATTTTTTTGTCTCTACTTAATAATGCATGAGCTTTTCCAGTTGTGCTCAGATGAATTTGATTATCAATTATGAGAGCAAGCGCCCCGTGGATATTATTAATCCAGCCAGTTTCACCTTCTTGGGCAATTTGTGATAAAACTTCATTGACACGCTTTACACTATTTTCAAAGTTTACTAAATCGCTATTTGACGAAGAGTTAAAGTACTCTTTTGTAAGAGCGCCAATTATCAATTGTCCTATTTGAGCCGCGATCATCCATTTTTGATTAATCTCGAGCAAGCAAAAAAGTTTGCCTTTTTGGGCATCTTCGGATTGTTTAATTTGAGTTAAAAAATAGTTGTTATTATTTTTTTCTTGGCTGGTTACTCGAACGTACCTATGACCATATTCCATTTATTCCCTCCGGTTATGCTGTAGTCTGGTATATAGTAGTAAGTAGTAAGGATTATGCTGAGAAGTTAAATTGGGATTTACTTAATCCTTATTACTTAATACTTGATACTAATAACTAATCTGGTCGGGGTAGGCGGAATCGAACCGCCGCTACACCCACCCCAAGGGTGCGGACTGCCTTTATCCCATACCCCGTAAACTACCTGACTAAATTATCACATTTGGTCTTAAATTTAGGTGGGTGCTCGCAAATACTTACCACGGTAAGTATAAATATAAAGCGCTTTTAAAATTTAAAAGCATCTAGCTTAAAATATGATTTTAAGTAATAGACTCCCAAGCAAAAATAATTTGGCCCAAATGGATAGATGCCGGGTAGTTGATTTTATTATAACTTAAAATCATATTTTAAAACAGTCTTAAATTGTTGCCAATAAAAATTGAAAAATATCCACTAACCACAAAATCTATAACAGTGTGTATTATCGAAGTAAAAAACAACAAAAAAATCAATATAAATATTCCGTATCTTTGAAACCAAAAATATGCATTGGGAGAAATTAATGTTTCAAGAAGGTGCGAGCCGTCAAGAGGCGGGATTGGCAGTAAATTAAAAATCATCCAGGCAATATTTAGGGCAATAACTATTTCAAAAATCATAGAAACGGACGGGCCAAGCGGAATAACTCGATAAATAATTGTTAAAATTATTGCAAATAATAAATTGCTTGTTGGTCCAGAAAGAGCAACTTTAACTGTATCGAGTTTGTGATTTTTAAAATATTTTGGGTTAAACGGAACAGGGTTGCCCCAACCAAATCCAACCACAAGAAACATTAACATGCCCATTGGATCAATGTGGTTTACTGGGTTTAGGGATAATCGATTCAAGCTTTTTGCAGTAGGGTCGCCAAGCCTGTTAGCCATCCATGCGTGTGCCGCCTCATGGATACTTAAGCTGCAAACCAGCGCAATTATAAACCCGGCAAATTGTATTGGATCCTTCAGCAAGTTAAATAAAATCATATTGATTATTTATTTAAATTAATATATACTTACATTGTAAAATACACATAATAAGTATACCAGACAATTAAGTTATTGTCATTATTAATTGTAAATGGAGAAAATATGCGCAAAGTAAACCAAGAAAAAGAATGTAGCAAATGCGGTAAAACAGTTACCATGGCCTACAATCGTCCTAAGTCACTTCATAAAACCAAGAGAAAAGTTAAGCCAAATTTGCAAATGCAAAAAAATAAATTAGTTTGTACTCGATGCATTAAATCAAACTAGAAAAACCCTCCGAAGCAAGCGGAGGGTTTTTCTTTAAATATTTAATATTTATGATCTAGATTTTGTAAAACAGTCGGCGCATAAGACGTCTTGGTCACCGTGTGGTTTAAATGGCACCTGGCCTTTTTGGCCGCAATTTGAACAAGTTATTTCAAATGTTTCTTTGTCTGAGCGTTCAAGTGGTTTCTTTGCGTCTTGGCGTTTGTTTTTGCGGCATTCGGGACACCTACTTGGAGCACCAAAACCTTTTTGTTCAAAAAACCGTTGTTCCCCAGAAGTCCATACAAATGTTTTTAAGCAATCCCTACAAGGTAGCTGCTTATCTTGATAATCCATTATTATTCCTAATTATTCCTAAAAAATTATTTTCGACCAATTATTGACTATTTAATTATAACATATTTTCATATTTTATTTTAGCCTTGTCAAGTAATATTATTTAGATTATGATAAATCAAGAGGGAATACATGGAACAACTGGTATTAAATCAAATTAAAAATAAATCGCTTTTTCATGCATATTTAATTATTGGGTCAAGAGAAAAAAGACAATTATTAATTGAAAAGATAAGGCAAGAGCTTAATATTTCTGAAAGTGATTACTATTTTAGTAACGAAGAATCAATAAAAATAAGCCATATTAGACAGATTTCACATTTTTTGACCCTTAAGCCCCATAGCAGTTCGCACAAGCTTGTAATTATTGAAAATGCTGCTGGTTTAACATTGGAAGCTTCTAATGCGTTACTAAAAACACTTGAAGAACCTAGCGAACATTCAATATTAATTTTATCAGTTGAAAATGAAGATCAAATTATTCCAACTATTCAGTCTAGATGTCAAAAAATAAGATTATCAAATTTTGTCAGTTTTAAGTCAAACCAAGACTATGATATGCTTCTGGATAGCATCAGTTCAATTACCGTAAAAGAAAAATTTGATTTTGCTAAAAAGGTATGTGAATCTGCCGACGAATTAATTTTTATGGAATATTTGATATATTTTTTTAGAAACAAGATGCTTGCAAATGATTTAGCATTAAATAATATCTTAAAAAAAATTTTATATTACAAAACAATGCTCAATTTTAACACTAACCCCAGGTTGGTTATTGAAAACACATTATTATTATTTTAAGGAGTCTGATGCAAAATATTACAATTAAATTTCCCACAAACGATAAGATGCTAGAATATGCGTGTGATAGCAATTATAGAATTGGCGACCTAGTATTAGTTTTTGAAGACGAAATAGAAGAGGTTGCTCTTGTAACTGATGCAAAAATATTTGATGAAAAAAGTGTCAGTAATTACGAAAAAGGAAAGGGCAAAATTCTTAATAAGATAGGGGATAAGGAACAAGAAAAACTGACAAGGTTAAAAGTTTTAGCAAGGGAATTTTTGCCAATTTGTGAAGATAAAATTAAAAAACATTCTCTTAGCGCAATGAAACTACTTGATGCAGATCTTTCGTATGACGGCAAAAAATTGACATTTTATTTTGGCGCAGAATCAAGGATCGATTTTAGGGAATTAGCAGCAGACTTAGCAAAAACAATAAAAAAAATGATCCGGCTACAGCAAATTGGATCAAGAGATGAGGCAAAAATTTATGGAGGATATGGAAGGTGCGGACGTGAGGTTTGTTGTAAATCGTTTTTAAAAAATTCAAAACCAATTACACTTGATATGGCAACTTCACAAGACCTTACGCCATCGGCTAACAGAATTTCTGGGCTTTGCGGTAAATTAATGTGCTGCCTTAGCTATGAAGAAAAAAATTACAAAAAAGAAAAGGATGCTAAAAAGTAGCTAAATATAAATAAAAACAAAAAATTAAAAATTTTGGAGGGTATAAATGATTTATAAAATTATTATTTTTATTTGCGCATCTGCAATATTTGTTATTTTAGGAAAAAAATACCCTGAAGTGCAAAAAATAAAAAATAATGATTTAAATTCGTATAAAAGGACAAAAGACATTTCAAGGTCTGGCAGTATGAGCAACATTAAAAGAAATTATTTTATAAAATCTAATAAATCATTGCTAAAATTCTGGTCCTTTTCTAGTTTGCTTAAATATTTTAAAAAAATTCCGGAATTATTTTCATATTTTAAAGATAAAACTTCTAGAAACGATGTAAATTATCAAAATCCTTTGAATTTAGGAAATGATATAAATTATAAAACTGATGAAAACAAAACTAATGATAATTTGTCGCAATTTTCTTCGTCCGAGCTGGATTCAGAGGTTTTGTTTTATCATGCAGACAAATTATTTGATCAGGGAAAATTAGAACAAGCAGAAAAAAGCTATATTGAAATAGCTTCTAAATATCCAAAAAATTCAAAAGTATATAATAGACTGGGAGCAATATATTTAGAACAGAAAAATTTTTGTGATGCCAAAGAAGCTTTTGGGGAATTAATAAAGCAAGACGACTCAATTGCATCTAGGCATTTTAATTATGCCCTTGCGTGTTTTGAACTAGGCGAGTCCGATGAAGCTTATAGGTCTATAAGAAGAGCGCTAGAGCTTGACCCTAAAAATAAAAAATACCACGATTATTTTGAACAGATTAAAAGATAAAGAATAAATGAGCTCTAATTAAAAAAAGAAGGCGTCGGGTTTGAATCCGACACCTTTTTGTGCGTGTGATTGAGGCCTACCTCTTCGCAGGGGTTTCCTCGGGGAACTTGCAGAACTCCTGGCCCTGCGGCCAGAGCCTGTTCTGCTCGTTGGCCTGGGCGGGGGCGAGGGGGAGGTATCCGAGGCGTGTGAGTTCCTCGGTCGTCATCAACTTGATGACGATGAGCTCATATGCCGTCCTCTTCGACTCGAAGGTGGTCGAAACCACCTTCTGCTGGATCTTCTGCCCGTAGCCGGTTCCGATGCTACGTGCGGTGCCCTTGGCGATCAGCTGAGGCTGGGCCTCGATGCTGTCGTTCGCGTTACGGAAGATGGCCAGCGCGATCGTGCCCATCGCCGAGAAGTCACCGAACATCTTCGCGGCATAGCTCTCGCTGGCGTCCTTGACGACGAACTCGCGGGCTTCTTCCGTGGTTTCCTGCCAGCCGTTGATCATACCACCGTTGGAGCTCTTCCACAGGAGGACGTAGCTCTGGTCCCAGCTCTCCTGCCGCTCGATGGCTGACGGTATCTTTTTGCCGCTCAGGGTGTTGATACCGTCGACCGCCAGGCCGACTCCGTAGCCGAGCTCATTCCTCGAGTTGAGGTAGAGGTTCACCCCGTAAGGGATTCCCTCTTTGGCCTCTGCGAGGAAGAAGAGTCTGTCGGGATTATCCGTGTCTCCCCTGACGTCGCAGATATCCTTGGGCTTGAACAGCCTCGCGACTGTTCCATTCTTGTACCTGACCTCTGCGGTGATGAGTGCTCCGGTTGCCTTTTCCATTTAAAATACCTCCTTCAAATTTTTCCTACCAATCTCTTGGCGGAAGCTGGGTAGAAAGGCTTGTTTTCTATCCAATTGCCGCCAAGGTAGGGAAGGAGAATATATTATTAATGTTCTATACTTTCAAACATAACATTATACCACAAAAAACAGGATTTGTCAATCCCAACACCCCCAATTTTTTGATTTTATATAAACTAGCATTTACTTATTAAATGGCACGGGTGAAGGGAATCGAACCCCTAACCGCGGTTTTGGAGACCGCTATTATACCATTTAACTACACCCGCGAATATAAATTATCAGTTTACAATTTTCAGTTTTCAATAAATTTTCATTTTAATTAGTTTTTAAACTAAAATTAAGCTGATTGAAAACTATGAACTTGCCTCGTGGCAAGGTAGGCTGCAAACTAAAAACTTATACCAGATACTATTTCTTTGCTTTTGCGATTTTTGTTTCTTTGTGTAAGGTTGATTTTCTGCATTTCTTGCAAAACTTTTTGAGTTCTAGCTTTTCAGTGGTATTAATTATATTTCTATTCGTAATATAATTTTTTTCACCGCAAACAGAGCATGACAAATTAATTAATGGTCTTTTTCCTTTTTGAGCCATAAAATTTCCAATCTAGAAAACAAGTAACATGTAACAAGCAACATGCAACAAGTAGTTAATTTTATAATTTACTGGAGCCGACGAGAGGATTTGAACCTCCGACCCACAGTTTACAAAACTGTTGCTCTACCGCTGAGCTACGTCGGCTTATTTTTCAATCATTAATCAGTTTATGCCGCCTCCTGCGGCACCCCGCCCGCCCCGCTAAAAGCGGTGGCCGTAGGCGGTGGCAAAACAGTTGCTCTACTTCACCCCGCCCACTTGATGGCGGGGCAAGCTGAGCTAAGGTGGCACTTCGCCCTTTGGGCTCAGTGTAAACTATTTTTTGAAATTACTTAAATAAATTATTTTTCTTTTCTCTTCTCCAGCCCTTGATTTCCTTTTCACGATTAGCAGCTTCAATTCTGGTAGTAAACTTTTCGGAATAAATTTTGGTAATTGGCAGCCTGTTTTTAGTGTTATTGCATAATCCTGAAGAATGTTCACTGATTCTTCTGCTCAAATCATTCGTTATTCCAGTATATAAATATCCATCTGAAAATTCTATAAGATATAAATTAAAATTACTCATAGTATATTTAGTCTACGCCGAATAATTGCTAACGCAATTATGAGGTGGTGGGCAGGGTAGGGTTCGAACCTACGTAGGCGTGAGCCAGCAGTTTTACAGACTGCCCCGTTTAACCACTTCGGTACCTGCCCATCTCGTTTATTTTTTTAATGCATATGATCTTAATTTTGTATCAACCCCTTGAATGCTTCCCCGTGTTTGTATGATTTAATTTGTAATTCTCGCTTATAAGCATCATTTTTATTATCAAATTTCTCAAGATGTATCACCTTCCACGGCTTTCCGTTTTTGGTAGATTTTACAAATCCGTTATTATGCCTTTGTAACCTATTATCAAAATTTTCAGTGTGACCAATATAATATCTATTTTTTTGTCTGACTGTATAGTATATAAACTTGAAACATACAAAATGTGATTTAATTATATAGTAGTTATGTGTGAGCCAGCAGTTTTATGCCGCCTCTGGCGGCACCCCGCCCCGCTAAAAGCGGTGGACATGGCGGTGGCAGACTGCCCCGTTTAACCACTTCGGTACCTGCCCTTGTAAATAAATTTTCAGTTATCAATTTTCAATTTTCAAAATTACGAGGTGGAGCCCGAGCGGGGATTTGAACCCCGGACCCCTTCCTTACCATGGAAGTGCTCTACCACTGAGCTACCCGGGCAAGCTGAGCTACGTCGGCACTTCGCCCTTTGGGCTCAGTGTAAACTACATTCAAAAATCATTTAAATAAACTATTAATTTGCAAGTTTTAAATTAACATTACATTTTTAAATAATTTTAGTCAATTAAATAAAAAAGCAAAATTTAATAACTTTGCATAACAATTATAATATAATAAAATGTTTTTAGCAATATTAATTTTATTATATACATTTACTAAAAATTATTATATAATACTAATTGCAATCTGAAGTTGTGGAAAAATTACGATCTCAGGAGGGAAATGAGAAAGATAAATACAAAAATAGTAATATTTGTGTTATTTATTATATTTTTATGTTTCGCAATATTTACAGTGTATAATTTTTTAAAAGTTAGAAGTAGCGTTAATACAGGTAAACTATTAAATGGCAGAATTACAAGAATATTAGATAATGGGTTTGAAATCTGTTCTCAAAATTTATATAAACAAGGCATCTCGCTTAAAGTTTTTGTTAATGGTGATACAAAATACAGTAAATCGGAGAAGGTTAGCTCAAACGATCCATTAATTGCAGACGCAAATGGTCAAATAATTACCGAGTATTATACTTTTTCCCAAAGTAATAATTTAAATTTAAACTCCCTAAAAGTTAATGATTGGGTAAATGTTAAGGTATCTTATAGGTTGTATAAATTGTATGCCAGCAGTATTGAAATAAATTAATTTAAACACATGAAACTAATTAATAAAACATTTGTTGCTTTTGCACTATGCCTTGGATTGTTGGCTGTATTTTTTGTAAATTCAAATCATAAAACATATGCTTATAGTGGTGGCCCGACAGTTAGGGCTTGGTCGCATTTTTACGACCTTTATGGTGGTGATTACACCAAGTCGTCTAATTGGGGATATTTGAATGGCGGAACGCAGATGACGCCAGTAATAGAAAGATGGCCTACGCGAGGATATTTAGGCATTAGCTTTGGCACCTCTGATGATGCTAATTATATTACCAGATTGTGCTATACGATTCAGGTTGAAAATGGCTCAAGAGAAGCATGTATCGGCCATGGCGTTAATAGCTCTTACGCGTATATCGATCCCGCAGGTAATCCCCAGCAAGGATATGATACGTGGTACGTAATAACAGGAGTAAGGGCTGAATCTAACCCAAAATATTCTCCTATAAAACAAGCAAGATTAACTTTTACAAATGCAAGAGGCAATAGTTCGGTAACCTTTAATGTTTCAAATAGCGGTAAATTGTTTTGGACAACTCCAATTAATAACCAAGATGGATTACGCGGTTTTAATAATATCGGATTTGGCCTTGACTTAATTTCTGGCGGCACACCAGTTGCACCAGGCCCCTTTAGTTTAAGCGCAATTTCGACAAGCTGTTCAAATCTAAAACCGTTAAATTCCTTAAGGTGGACAGCATCCAGCGCCGCCACATCTTATTCTGTTTATAGAAGCGGTTCTTCCAGCCCAATCTATACAACTACAGGTAATTCTTATGATGACACAAGCGCCAATAATTCTGCAACCTATAGTTATTGGGTAGTAGCTTCAAATGGTATCAGTCCTCCTGCAACCAGTAATACCCAGACAATTACAACTCCAAACTGTGATCCCGCGCCAACGGTTAGCTTGTATGCAAGCCAATTGGAAATTACAAGCGGGTCAAGTGTACAGCTTACTTGGCGATCAACAAATGGTTTGGGAGTTAGCTATTCCAACTTCGGGGCGGGCTATTCACAATTGAATAACATGAATCCGGGAATTACCGTTTCACCAACTCAAACTACTACCTATGCAATTATTATAACCGGCTCACAAGGCCGAACTGCGACATCAAGTCTTACTGTGCGAGTAATTAGTGTTTCAGTAAAGGGCGATGTTTATTCCCCGGGAGATATTTCGGGAATAAAATTCGATCCATTAAGCGTAATTTCTGCTGGAGGAACAATTAATATTGTCGGGTCCAACTATACACTTCCAAAATATTCATTAACGGATTCTGCTGGGTGGTTATTAATTCAATCAAGAATGGCAAAGAATGTTAACAGGTTGAAATCTGAGTCAGCCATAAAACTACCGGGCCTTAATAGGGTGGAAAATAAAATTTGGTATTTAAACGCAGTTAGTGATCCGCTAGCTAACCCTGGAAATTTCGTTGATACTAACCCTGATGGTAAAACATGGGTCATAAGCGGCGATTTAACTTTAAACAATGTTTCATTTAAAGGGGTAGGCACAATAATTGTTGATGGCAATGTAACTATTGAAGGCAACATTTCATACATTGATAATACTAGCTCTTTAGGAATAATTAGCTTACTTGGAAACTTAAATATTAAACCCGCTGTTTACAATGTAATTGGCGCATATTACATTGGCGGGCAAATAACCATAGAAAAATAAAATATGAAATCAAATATATTATCAATTTCAAATAGAATATCAAAAATATTGTTAATTTTTATTGGAATTGTTTTTATTGGAATTGTTTCATTCGTAGTTTACCGATATATAAATCGAACTTCCCCAAATCCACAAGAAGTCTCTATTGAGGCTTTTGACAATAATATTATTGGCGAGATTAAAAGTTTTGATAAAACCGCAAAAACTTTGGTAGTAAAAAATATTTCTACAAAAAAAGATAAAACTGTTTTTATTGATAATAAAACTGGTATTTTTAAATCAAATGAAAATGTTATGTCCGGGTTAAAAACAACACCCGAAAAATTAAATTTGGCGTACGGTACTTCTACGGAACTCGAAAATAATTTTAAGGTTGCTAACTTTAATGATATTAAGAAGGGTCAACTGGTTAAAATATTAACAAATCAAAGCAATGAACTACAAAAAATTATTATTGCTTGGGAGATTTACATTATTAATTAATAAAATATGAAAAAAACTACTTTTAATTTAGTTTGTTTTGCTACATTCATTTTACTTGGGTTCGCGCTTATGGTGTTTTTCGGTAAAAGCGCCAAAGCATATAATTCTGTGGGTGGAAATTTTAGCATTGGTGGAAATTTTGCTACAACAAATTATATTGTAGCCAGAAATGCTAACTGGCTTTATGATTATGACAAAACTATAAACATGCCAATAACATATACTGGCGCCGGATCGGTTACTATTAACTTGCAAATAATAGCGCCTTCGGGACAAGACGTTTCGTGGGGTCAACCCGGAGGTGGGGTATATGGATCAAGTAGCCTTCCGCCAACAGTAACCGCAAATTCATATAATTTTAGCTGGATGCCTATGGAATATAACCGTCAAGGCACATGGGCATTAAATTTTAGTATAACTGGAGCGGCAACGGATTTTCTAACAGTTCACCTTTATATTACTGGTGGCAGAGATGGAAATTCCGTACAATATAGTGGTACATGCAATAACACAACATATTATCAAAACGAAGCCTCGGTTTGTAACCCATATATGTTAGCAAGCATGGACCTTTATTTGCCCACACCTGCATCATACAGACAATCATGTAGTGGGAAAATTCAGGGAGGTGCGGAAATCTCTACTACCGATCCAGGAACTTATATTAATCCATTTACCAAGGAGCGAGTAGCATCGTTGTGGGCATTTGTCGAAAGAAAATTAACCAATAACGATGGCTCTACTGCCAACTGTCAATACGCAATGTTGGACAAAACTAATCATGGTTACAAGGAAAAAATATTTGCTCCCCAAACATTACCTAATTATGCTGGAGCAACTGCTAGAATTTCTGTTGGAGCAATTAATTTAGGAATTGATACAGGGTTTTCAGAGTCATTTTACGATATTTACAGAGACCTTGGGCCTTTTCAGATTGAACCATATATCCAGCCGCAGCCTACGGCTTCAATGACCGGATCTAATTATTGTTCCGGACCAAACGAAACCATTAAAAAAGTTGATTTAAATATTAACACGGATAATGCAACTACTATTGTTTTAAAAAGAATGCAATATGATTATGATATTGGATCGTGGTCAAGTTGGACTACTCTTGGGACCTGGTCTGATGATTCGGCCCCAGCAACATATACTGATATTATTTCAAACTTTGGAACAAATTTTGGAATTTATTACTATTATCAACTTACTGCAATTAATACCATGGGAACGTCAACCAAGACAACATACGCCACCTACGGTTTCAATGCACAGGCATGCTATAATTTAAGCATTGATCCAACTAATATTTCATTTTTGACTGGCTCTAATAATTTTCAATTTCATGCTTATGCCGAAGACCAATCTGGTTCAAACGAGGTGACTACCGCAAATAGTTACCAATCGTCGGTTACTGGTAATTCGCAGTGGTATGTGGAAAACTCCAATATTGGAAGTATTTCGTCGCCCGGTCTTTTTACTCCAGCGAGCCAAGTAAATCAGGTTGAGACAAGTAGAGTTTGCGTTAGACACACAAAAACGAATTTAGAAAAAATTGCGTGTGCAGATGTAACAATAAACCCAGTTGGTCCTAATTTAACGCTAAGCGCTGATCCTGGTATTATTTATCCTGGTGACAATGATGGAACTTTAGCTTGCGGCTCAACCTTATCCTGGACTAGTACGGGTGCTAATTCTGTTTTAAGCTCCAATTTTGGAGCAAGCACGGTAAGCGGCAATACAATTGTAGACCCCGATACAACTACAGACTATTTGATAACTGTATCCGGAGCTGGTGGGAATGCAAGCGCTAACGCTACAATTAATGTTCTGCCAGATCCAACCGTAGTTCTTTCTGCTGATTACGCAGAGATAAATGAAGGTGATAGCGTTACTCTGACCTGGCTTTCTCAAAACGCTAGAGAAGTAGTTTCTGCTAGTGGAATTACTACAAATGGAGAGGTAAGCGGTACTTTCATAGCTAGCCCAAACCAAACAACTACTTATAATATTGTTGTTACAAATAAATGCGGACGAACTGCCACAGCCAGCGTTACGGTTAATGTAATTGCCAGATCCGCGCCAACAGTAGTTCTCAGCGCTAGCGAAAATCTTATTAGTCCCGGAAGTTTAGTAACCCTATTTTGGTTATCGGACGGCGCTGATTACGTTGAGGATACGAATATTCCTGGCCTTTCTCTTGGTAGTATTCAGGTTATTGGGCAAGTTGATATTACTCCTACAACCTCCACAACTTATTATATAAAGGTTGGCAGAAATAATTCCGTGCTAAAATCTGACACTGCTTATGCGTATGTTGAGATAGAACCAGATCCCACAGTGTCAATTAGTGCAGATAGACTCAGGGTTAGCGCAGGGGATCAAATTACTTTATCGTGGGTATCAAACAATGCTATTGGTCAATCAACAACAAATTTTAATGAAACATCTACTAACGGAAATAAAGTCGTTACAATTACCGAATCAACAACTTTTAATATTACTGTTAGCAACAGACTTGGTAGGAGCATTACTCAAAGTATAACCATAACAGTTATACCCGATGCGACATCAACGTTAAGAGTTAATAATAGCAGTTCTGCTACTGTAAATATCGATTATAATTCACAGCCAACAATTAGCTGGAGTTCAGAATTTGCAACCGATTGCGACGTATACATAAATAATAATAAAACATGGGGCGGAGCTTCCGGCGATTTGGGAGGCGGTAGTTTTAACCAGGAAAAGGAAGTAAAATTAATTTGTACAAATGAGTTGGGCAGAGAAACATCCCCAAAAATAATTTTAGTTAAATTTAATAGTCCGTCAGGAACAATTCAAGCCAAAAGAGTATCGGATCCAGATAGCGCTTTTAGCAGTGATTTAACTGTTGATTATCAGTCTGAAATTATCATTAGATGGACCACTTCAAACGCCGAAACTTGTTCTGTTTCAGACCCAATAAATTCATCGCAATGCAATAATTCTTCTGATCCACTACCTTTTACGGCAAACAAAGAAATTAATTTGGTTGCTGGAAATCCTTCCAGTACCGTTGCAACGATTTCGTCTGTTAGAATTACAGTAAATGATCCGCCCGAACCAATTATTAATTTTAGCATAAATGGATCAAGCTCAACTTTGCAGGAAATTAATTATGATAGTTCGACAAATGTTCATTGGGATACGCAAAATGTAAATAATTGTCAAATAAAGGCTTATTTTAATGGTTCGGCTACTGCTGATTCTTCGATTCAATGGCAGGGGAAAAACTTCGACACCACTAGCGGAGCAATTAAAGAACCGATTAGATTTAATTTGGCGTGCCAAAGTAACTATCCTGATGTATATAATGAAGTTTTAAAAGAAATCCAACTTAAATTTGTTAGCCCATCAATTGACATTAAAGTTAAAAAATATCTAGACCCAGATTCAAATTATTCTGACGGTCAATTATCTGTGTATAAAGGCGACAAAATTTCTTTAAGATGGTCTTCATTAAACTCCAGCTCGTGTAATATTTCTTCCTTGCCACCTGCTGGTGTAAATTCCAATTCGTTAAACGAAAATGGAATTACGTCCGGGGTACTAAATACAGTAGGGGAATATAGGTTTAGCGCAACTTGTTATAATCCGAGTTATTTAAGTGGAATCGCAGATAGCGTTATAGTAAGGGTTGAATTAATTCCAGTTCCAACTTCCCAGTTATTTATAAATGGATCTAGCACATCATTGCAGGAAATAGATTATAATGTGCCTGTTACAGTATCGTGGTCTTCGGCGAATGTGGATAGCTGTAATTTGTCGCCAATGGGTTGGTCGGGAAAAACCAATTTGGGTCAATCGACATCCAATATTATTAACAATACTGATTTTAGTTTAACTTGTAGTGGCCCGTGGGGTTCAACAATTTCACAAATTAGGGTAATTTTTAAAAACCCACAGGTTAATATTTATGCAAAAGAATTTTATAAATCTGACGATGCGTACACCAGGAATACGTTAATTGTTGATAACGGAACAGACGTTGTTGTAAGATGGAGCTCAAATAATGCTAGAAGCTGTGTAGTTGGCCAGCCAATTGGATCAAATAGTTTGTTTGGAACAAGTGGCCCAATAAACGTTTACAATACGCAATATAATTTTTATATTAATTGCGAAAACCCCTCCGCTAGCGAGTATAATAACATCAACGTAAACTACAAACTTATCCCAGATCCAACTGCAGATTTAAAGGTAAATGGACTCGATGATTCTATTGTTTATGTCGATTATAATAAACCAGTTCATCTAACATGGACATCGCAAAATTCCCAAACATGCAGCTTAACTGAAAACGGAAATTTATTTTCACAAGATTTATCGGGCGATAAATATAGCTCAAATTTGAAGAACAAGACAACCTATACTCTGACATGCGGTAATTCTACGGATACAATAAATGTTGAATTTAACAACCCGTCAATTAACTTAACTTTAAATGGTCAGCTAGTTTCAAGCACGGTAAGTGCTGGCTCGGTCGTAAACGTTGTATGGAGTTCGCAAAATACTGCAAGTTGCAATGTTGGCCAACCAATTAATTCTAGTGAACTTAGCGGGCAATGGTCGCAACAGATAAATGCAACTCAAACTTTTCAAGTTAATTGTATGAATCCATCGGCAAGCGCGCAATCTCAAATTACTGCATTTGTGCAATCACAAAATAGCCCGGTCAATTTAAAGGTTTTATTCATTGCGGGTAAAATAATACTCAATAGAAATAGTTTGTCTATCGAATATGATCCAAGGGTTGTATCATATCCACCGCCGGGATTTTCCGATATTTACAATCCAACGTACAAGGAAATTGCACCGTAAAATTAGCCTGGGGAAAATATTTATGTTATACTATAAATTAGAAAATAATTTAGTAAATAAGTGTGCTTATTTCTTAATGACTAGAAAATAGTTTTTTATAATTTATTTAATATATTAAGGAGGGGGAAATGGCTGATATTGGAACTATTGGCGGTGTGAAAGACCAAAAGGATCTAAAAATATTTTCGTTTGGGTTGTTAGTAATTGTGCTTGTTACGTCAGTAATTATTTATTCTTCAAATATTTATAAAAAATCAGAACTCAAAACAAAACAAAAACAAGTGGAAGACCTAAATTTACAAATCTCATCCACCAATCTGGCTGATTATTTAAAGTACGCCGAGGTTATTCAGTCGGGAATTGGCGATTTTAATAGTACATATAATAATCGGTTAAGTTATTATACGTTTTTTAATGATCTTTCCTCATTATTGCCAAAAGATGTAAAACTAAATAATTTTTCTCTAAGAGAAGATTCGGAAGCAAAAATTGATGGAGATGCGCAAAATTATAATTCCGTGGCTTTATTACAGTCCGCGCTTGAAACATCTGAAATGATGTCCTCAGTTAAGCTGATCTCGGCTAATAAAACCGAAGGCGACAACAGTGGAAAAGTTAGTTTTTCAATTAGTTTCAAAATCAATACAAAGTAAGTGATTGTTTTAATTTTATAGCTGGAGGGAAAATGTCAAAAATATCAAAAAGCGAGGTACTGTCAATATTGGTCATTATTATTTCATTATTAATTGTGGTGTTTTATATTAGAGTCCAGGTTCCGGTGCTCAAACAACTAAACTTAAACCTGTCGTCCAAGTCATCGGAAATTAACAAAAAACAGACTACGCTAAACACCGTTGAAGCGTTAAAGACAAAATTGGAAAAAGATCCGAGCCTTGCATCTAAATTAAAAATTGCGTTTCCGTCATCAATTGATAGTGCTAATTTTATGGTGGAGCTAAGCGAGATTGCTAAAATTAGTAATGTTGAATTATTAAATATTTATCCGACATCACAGAATAATAGCCGTCAGTCGGATTCGTCTTTTACGGTTGCTCTCAGGGGGTCATATGGCAACTTTAATAATTTTTTGAAAAATATTGAAACAAATTCCCGTTTAATCAGCGTCAAATCTATTGGCTTGTCGGGGATTGCTAAGGACAATTCTTCATTAATTTCAGCAAATTTAACTTTAGAAGCTTTTGCAGTTAAATAAAAATTTAGGAGTAATATGGAAAAAAAGCAAATAATTATTGTTTCATGTCTATTAATTGCAATCTCTGGATTAATGTATTATTGGTTTACCAAATCAATTCCAACTAAACAGGAAGGAGATCAATTGCTGTCCGGAATTTCTGGAATTGATTCCTCTCTTATCTCAAAATTAGAAAGTCAAAGACTTTCTGAGTTAAAAATTTACGGCAATGTTCCGGTTGTTGTTGATAAAAACATTTTAGGAAAGGCTGATCCTTTCTCAAATTAATTTATTTATAATTAAGCTATGGCAAATTCATCTCTAGGACAATCTGTGGCCGACGAGCAAACACTTAAAAAACAAGCGTCAATGCTTGGTTTAAAGTTTGTTAAATTAACTGATAAACAAATTGCAGATGATATATTGTCTATAATTCCATTTGAAATTGCCAAGGAAAATGACATTATTTCGTATGAAAAAACCGGGAATAAAATCAAGCTTGCTGTTGGTAATGCTGATCGTCTTCGCAATAAAGCGCCACAGTTTTTAGCAGAGCTAAAAACTAAACATGGTTATGAGCTTGAAATTGCGCTAACAACTCCAGGTGATATTAGTTATGCATTGAATTTATATAATCCAAAAGGAAATGTTAGCCTTTCATCCGACAAAATTAATTCTTCTTCTATTGTTGAAAAAACAGTTGTTGATGTTGCTTCAAAAATCGCTCCCGTACTAGCTGAAATTAATTTAAAGGAAGTTTTAATTAGGCCAGAAGTTATAAATAAATTTCCCAAAGAAGTTGCCGAAAAATATAAAATAATTTGTTTTGAGCTTGCCGGGGATAACAAAATCAAGGTTGGTATTGTTGATAACTCAAATCCGCAAGTTAACGATATTTTAGATTTTGTTAAGAAGAGAAACAATGTTGAAATTGAAAAATTTAAAATTAGTGAAGATGATTTACAATATGCGCTACATTTGTATGATAAATTTCAACCCAAAGACAATTCTAAAAAAATTACAAAAAACGACAATGCTGAAAGTAAAAATATTCTGAAAGATGATGTGGTAAATACCCTAGCGCCCAATAATGATATTGATAATCAAACTCCCATTTTTAATTCCCAACCAACCGCAACAACAGTAGCAGTACCATTGGACCAGAAACCAAACGAAAAAAAAGATGAAGCGGAACTCGATCAAAAAGCAATATTTCTAACAGATAAAGAATTTGAGCTAGAACAAAAGGAAAAAGAAATATTATCAAGAATCAAAGAACTCGATGATTTTAAAGCACAACTTGTCTCAAGAGAAAAAAATACCAAACTTCTAGAAGAGGGAGTTGAAAATAAAAAGAAAGAGCTATTGGCTGAGCAGGCTAATCGAAGCAAAGAACTAGAGGCAAAAAAACTTGAGCTGGATAAGCTTAATAGTGAGCTTGCTTCTCAAGCCAATTCCCTTAATGAAAAAGAAAATGCTTTAGTGGGCAAAGAAAAAGAGCTTTCAATTAAAAATGAGGAAATAGTTAAATCAAAATCTGATCTAGAATTAATAAACGAAGAGATATTAAAAGAAAAGCAAAAAATTAAACAAACCCAATCAAACTTAATTGCTAGAACTAATGAATTGATTCAAAAAACACAGATTTTAGAGGAAAAAAGTAATTCGTTATATTCTAAAGAAGGAAATTTAACCAAAAAGCAAGAGGAGATTGACGTTGAAAGACAAAATCTTGATAATTTAAAACATCAAATCGAATCATTGAAGATTGAACTTCAGAACAAGGAAACAATACTGGGCAAAAATTCTGAATTACTTGAACAAAAACAAAAGGAGCTTGCTAATAGTTGGCAGGTTGTTGAATATCTTAAGGCAGAAAAGAATGAAATCATAAAACAAAAAGAGGCTTTAAATAATTTAAAAAATTCTGAAAAAATAAAAGACTTAGAATCTTTCGCCGTGCAAAGCAAAGCCATTAAGGATCAAAAGGAGTCTTTGGGAAATGAAATAATTGAGCTCGAAAAAGGGAAGAAGCTAGCTGATACGCAACTTGAAGATTTAAAAAAACAAATTAGCGATGCTAAGTTAGAATTTAATAAACTTCAGGAAGATAAGAATACTATTAAAGGAGAAATAAGTTCTATTCAGAATCATTCTGAAAAACCCGAAAGAAATAAGCATCAATTTGAAAACGACTCACCAGTTAATATCGCTAAGCCCGATTCAAAAAATAATCCAACTGAGTCAAATATTGACTCGAAATTAGATTTTTATAATAATGCCAATGTTACTCCTGCTGTTAATCAGGAAGTCAAAACTAATTTAGAGGTGTTAAGTGGTGCTAGCGAGTCTAAAAAGTCGGAAAACAAATTGGCAAAAGATCAACAAAAATCAACTAATAAAGCATGGTGGCAACTCGACGTAAAGGATATCGGAAAGATTTTTTCTGGTGAGAGAGAATTAGTTGATGAAGATAAAAACGAGTCAATTGAAAAGAAACTTTTTGTTGAAAACGATGAAAGAAAAATCGTAGAACCACCATTTTGGCAAGAAGGTAGCAATCAGGATGCTAGTCAGGAAGTTAATCAGGAGGATAAAAAAGAAGATATTGTAAAACCAGAACCAATTCCAGTTCCAGTTACTAAAAACGAAGCCGCGCCAGTTATAGAATCATCTAAAACCATAAATCCATTTGAATCTAGTAAGCCAACTGTTAGCGCCCATTCGTCTGCAGACAGAGAAGGTGATTTGGAAGAAGAAAACATTTTAGATAATTATTTTCAAGCTCCAATCAAATCTACCGAGGAATTGCAGGCAATTGTTAAAACGGGTTTTGTGCCTAAAATTGTTGCTGCGGTTTTATATTTGGCTTCTTCTATGAAAGCTTCCGATATTCATTTGGAACCGCTCGAAAGTAAATTCAGGTTAAGGTACAGAATAGACGGTGTATTAAAGGATATTGTAGAAATGCCAAATCTACTCCACCCGCCAGTATTATCAAGGCTTAAGATTTTAAGTCATTTAAAGATCGACGAAAATCGTATTCCTCAAGATGGTAGATTCAGTATTAGAATCGGTGAAAAAGATATTGATCTTAGAATTTCAACATTTCCTACTGCTCACGGTGAAAAAGCAGAAATGCGAATACTAGATAAAAGTATGGGTCTTTTAGAATTGGATAAAATCGGGTTTAATGGTTCAAATATGGTAAAAGTTAAAAGTGCAATAGCAAAACCATATGGAGTTGTATTGGTTACTGGACCAACGGGGTCAGGAAAAACCACAACTTTATATGCTATGTTAAACACCTTATCAAAACCATCGGTAAATATAGTAACTTTAGAAGATCCTGTGGAATATGATTTAGCTGGAATTAATCAATGCCAAATTAATCCAAAAATTGGTTTCACTTTTGCTGAAGGACTAAGATCAATATTAAGACAAGACCCTAACATTATAATGGTTGGTGAAATACGCGACAAAGAAACCGCAGAGCTTACAACGCATGCCGCATTGACCGGACACTTGGTTTTATCAACCCTTCACACCAATGACGCTGCTGGTGCCTTGCCAAGACTAATTAACATGGGGATTGAACCATTTTTGATTACATCATCAATAAATGCAGTAATAGCGCAAAGGCTTGTAAGAAAGCTATGCCCAAATTGCAAAGAATCATTTACTCCTTCCCCAGCAATATTAGATCATCTAAAATCAGAAATTAATGGAATTACATCTAAAGATGCTGCCCAATGGAAGGGCAAAGAACTTAAATTTTATAAACAAAAGGGTTGTTCGGAGTGCGATGCAGGGTATAGGGGAAGAATCGGAATATTTGAAGTGCTTGAAATGTCACCAGAAATAGAAAGTTTAGCGATAGCAAATAAACCTAGCTCGGAAATATTTACTTCTGCACACAACGCGGGAATGCTTACATTTAGAGAGGATGGTTTACTAAAGGCATTGGCTGGCGAAACAACCTTAGATGAAATATTTCAAGCAACAGGTGAAATTAGCAAAGAAAAGGAAGAAAAAAAGGAGTAAAAATGCAAAGCATATCGCTTGAAATGAAAAAATTACTGGATTATACAATTTCAAATAAAGCAAGTGATATTCATTTTACAGTTGGTGTGCCGCCAACAATTAGAATAGATGGTAAACTAATAGCTATTCCTGGGGAGCTAGCAATTACGGCAAGCAACGCAGAAAAACTTGTTATGGGTTTAATGAATGAGTCGCAAAAACAAATTTTTGAAGTAAAAAAAGATTATGATTTTTCCTTTGGATACGATCACGTTCGTTTTAGAACAAATGTTTATTGGCAAAAAGGATTTTTATCAGCTTCATTAAGGTTAATTCCTACTGAAATTAAAGATTTGCAATCTCTGGGTCTTCCTCCAATTTTAGAAAAATTTACTCAAAGTCAGCAAGGATTTGTAATTATTACTGGTCCAACTGGACATGGAAAATCTACCACCCTTGCGTCATTAATTGAATTAATCAATAAATCAAGAGCTGAGCACATCATAACTATTGAGGATCCGATTGAATATGTTTTTGAGCATAAAAAGTCAATTATTTCGCAGCGCGAAATAGGCTCGGACAGCCATTCATTTTCCAGAGCGCTTCGCTCGGCACTGCGCGAAGATCCAAATGTTATTTTGGTTGGAGAAATGCGCGACATCGAATCAATTGAGGCAGCATTAACGCTTGCTGAAACCGGGCACTTAGTTTTTACTACACTGCACACTAACTCTGCGGCGCAAACAGCTGATAGAATTATCAATGTATTCCCACCACACCAACAAATGCAAGTTAGACTTCAACTTGCAAATGTTCTTCTTGGAGTAGTTTCTCAAAGATTGTTGCCCAGAGTTTCCGGAGGACGAATCTCTGCATGTGAAATAATGCTAGCTAATAATGCAGTTAGGTCACTAATTAGAGAAGACAAGACTCATCAGCTACCAAATGTTATACAAACTTCTGCATCAGAGGGCATGATTGCGCTTGATAAGGTATTGGCAGAACTCGTGAATAAGGGCGAGATAACCTTAGATGATGCCTTAGCATGGTCTTTAGACCCTAAATCATTCAAGATGATGGTATATTAGTTCGGATTTCCGAACAATATCGCATATAATATAAGGAGTAGGATGGATTTAAGTAAATTAAGTATTTTTAACAGAGTTTCGCTTAAAGATCGCGCATTTTTAGCTCGCGAAATGTCCATTATGCTTGGTGCGGGTATAACGCTAGATAAGGCTCTAAGAATTTTAAGCGATCGTAATAAAAATTCAACCATAAGATTAGCAATGGAAGAAATTCTTACTGATATTGAGGCTGGCCAAAAATTTTCAGTAGCCATTACAAAACATCCAGAAATATTTGATAATATATTTGTAAATGTCGTACTGGCCGGTGAGGCTGCTGGAAAGCTCGATGAAGTATTAATAAAAGTTTCCGACTGGCTGGAAGAACAAAATGATTTTTATTCAAAGCTCAAAAACGCTTTGGTATATCCGGTTTTTATTATCATTGTCATGATAATTATTGGAATTATTATGATCGTTAAAGTTATTCCGCAGCTTCAGGAAGTTTTTTCTAGTTATCAGGCAAGTTTACCTTGGACAACAAAGGCACTTATTTCGTTTAGCGTACTCTTGACTAAATATTGGTGGTTGTTCATTACGGGTTTGGTTTCAATGTTTTACGCAATTATTTATTGGAGCAAGCTTACATCTGGTAGACATTTCTTTGATAAAATTAAAATTATTGAGCCAACTGGCTTGGGGCAAGACATCTACATGTCTAGGTTTTCTAGAACCATGCATCTTCTTTTAAAATCTGGAGTATCAATTATTAACGCGCTAGACGTATCAGCCGCCACCATTAACAATGTTTGGTATCAAGAATCTCTGAAAGTAATTGTTTCAAATATCGAAAAAGGTGTTCCGCTATCTATTCCCCTGGAAAAAAATAGATTGTTTCCGGCAATCTTTACTCAAATGGTAGTTGTAGGTGAGCAAACTGGAAGAATGGATGAAATCTTAGGTTCAATAGCCAACTACTATGAACAGCAGACTGATAATAAGCTCAAAGGAATAGTTTCCTTGATCGAGCCACTACTTATCGTATTAGTAGGGCTTTTAGTTGGTTTTATGGTTTTTGCAATAATAATGCCGATTTACAACTTAGCGCGATTAATGTAAGGAGAAGAATGCTTAAATTTAACAAGGGTTTTACAATTTTAGAATTATTAATTACAGTTGCGATTATTGGTATTTTATCTGGTGTGATTATCACTAATGTTTCTTCGGCTAAAAAACAGGCTAAGGACGACAGGATCAAAGGTGATGTTAATTTAATTATGCGGGCAGTAGAAATGTATATTGATAAAAACCTACTAACCGCAAACCTTAATAAAGCTAATTTTGATGACTCGGCAATTAATTTATTAAAAGATGATTCTGGCGCACCATTAATTAGGAACGTTCCAAAAGATGCTAGCGGTAATTATTATATATGGAGCACTGATTCTTCTGGCACAAAATATGTTATTGGTGGAAAATTAAATAATGGTAATTATTGGATTTCAAAAAATGGTGTATCGTTTGAGGCCGGAAATATATTGCCCAGTCCATAAATTTAGTGTGTCTATAAAGCTTAAATTAGGTCGATTAAGCTTAAAGTAATAATATATTTTATTAAAGAGGGAATATGAATAAAAAAGGTTTTACATTAATTGAACTTTTGGTTGTTATTGCAATAATTGGTATTTTAGCTTCCATGGTATTGGTTTCTCTTGGAGCAGCTAGAACCAAGGCAAGACAAGCTCGCGCACAATCCGACATGAATAGTCTCGCGCCAGCTTTGGAAATGATTAATGACCAAAATGGCGTATATCCAAATGGAGCAGGTGTTGGTTTTGCAAGTCTTACGAACACCTTATCAACAGCAGGATATCTTCAAACTATTCCAACTGCAGTAAGCCCATTTAGCTACAAATATTGCTCCACAAATGGCAGCAAATATTTATTAAAGGCAGATGCGGCTGGTGCTGCTGGTTACACCGATGTTTCTGTTGGCGGCGATACATGCGTTCCATCTTAATCTTAAACAAAGATTACTTTTTAAGAGTGCCCGACCTTAATTAAGATCGGGCTCCTTAAGAATTAATCAAATACACTTATGTTTGTATCAATTATAATTTTTATTGCAGGATTAATATTTGGGTCCTTTTTAAATGTAGTAATTTATAGAATGTCCGAGCTTAACACTATTTTTTTAACAAGATCTCATTGCGTGCATTGTAAAAAGCTTATTAAATGGTATGATCTTATTCCGTTAATATCTTTTATTTTATTAAAAACTAAATGTCGAAATTGTTCTGGTAAAATTTCATGGCAATATCCTTTAGTAGAATTTTTCTCTGCCACTAGTTTTTTACTTGTTTATTTAATGTTTGGATTAACCGTCAGTGGATATTTTTTATTATTTATATCCTGCCTATTAATAATTGTTTTTGTTTATGACCTAAAACATTTAATTATTCCAGACGAAATAGTCTGGCCAGGAATAATTATTAGTTTGATATTTTATGTTGTTTACTCAATTGTAAAATCTGATTACCATATTATTATGGATTCTTTAACTGGAGGGTTGCTGGGGGCAAGTTTTATCGGGCTTTTAGTATTAGCTACCAGGGGCAAGGGGATGGGAATTGGAGACATTAAGCTTTGTCTGCTACTTGGCTTAGTTTTAGGATATCCACTTGTAATTGTCTGCTTATTTTTTGCTTTTGTTATCGGAAGCTTTGTCGGGATATGTTTAATTATTTTAAAAAGCAAGACGCTAAAAGACGAAATTGCTTTTGGACCATATTTAATTATTGGATTTTATATTAGTTTGTTTTATGGACCAAATGTTATTAATTGGTATCTAAATTTAATATAATTTAAGGATTTTATGAATAAAGTTAAAAATGGATTTACGATAATCGAGCTTTTGGTGGTGATTTTTATAATCGGTATACTTAGTTCTGTTATAACCGTATCATTTACATCATACAAAAAGAAATCTCGTGATCAAAAAAGGTCAGTTGACATTCAGACAATTGCATCAACGCTAGAAACTTATTATGCCAAAGAGCGAGCTTATCCAAAAATTTTATCTTTTAATGGTAGCTGGAGTATTTTAAGAGGTAAGTTGGCAAGTTATAGTATTTATTGGCCGGAAGACACAAAATCCCCTTCGGGAGAGTACGGAAGCGGGTATGTTTATATGTCAAACACAAATGGATCAAAATATATTATTGATGCAACAATGGAAAATATTGACGCAAGTGTGCCAGAAGCAAATGTTTTGGGTTGCGCTGATCCTGTATTAAATCAAGTTGACGCATGTTTTTTTAATGGAGGCTATAGCTATCTTGGAAAGCTCCATCAGCGTATTTCAGGAAAATAATTATGAAAAATGGATTCACTTTTATAGAATTGTTTATAACCCTTACTATTATTATAATAATGACTGCGACTGCAATTCCTAGTTACAGAATATATCAAAAAAATGCTGCCCTAGTTGACTCAGCACTAGAAATTAAAGGTCTGATATTAAAAACAAAAACACTTGCGCTTGCTCCAGCTAGGGATAAAACACCTGGGGTTGATAAATATTGCATTCAATTTGTGCAAGGCTCCAATGAAGTTCAAATTACCGAAGAGGGTAGCTTAATTATAAATAGAAAAAACCTTTCTAAAAATGTTAACATTTCGGTTCTATATCCACATACAAACGGACTTCTTAAAATATGCTATTCAATTAGCGAACAAGGCAAAATTACAGTTGATCCTTTGGCTACTAACGATATAAACATTAGTTTGTATCATAGTGAGCTCAAAACAACAAAAACAGTTAAAATTAATCCCATCACTGGATTAATCGAAATTCAAACATAAATATGCCCAGCAAACATTATCACAATAAAGGTTTTGGATTGATTGAATCTGTTGTTTCAATGGGCATTTTGGTAGTGTTTTTGGGCGGCGCGCTTGGATTAATTAGAATATCCTTACAAAATACAGTATTAAGTTCAGATAGGACGCAGGCATATAATTTAATTCAAGAAAAAATTGAAAAAGTTAGACAAATGACCCAGACAACATGGATTGATGGGCAGGTTAACAATTGGAGCGACCCATTGAAAGTTGATGGAACCAATGTCTCGGGTGGTCCGTATCACATTGAAACTATTTCAAAAAAGTTTGTATTGCTTCCGGGTTCAGGGTCAGACGTATTAGATAATAAAGAATATACTTCTGAAATAAAAATATTCGCTAATTCTACAAATGATTTTTCTTTGCCATTGTGGAGCAATAGCCCATCGAACCCTGACTTAGTTGGGATATATGTTAAGGTTAGCTGGCAAGAATATGGAAAAACCTGGGATAGTCAGCTGAGAACTATTATTACAAATTGGAAATCAACATAATATATGAAAAAAGTTTTATCAAAAAATAATAATAAGGGATTTACGCTTATCGAACTAATGATGGCAGCTTCTATTATGACTGTTGTTTTTACATTGGGCTCAAGTGTATTTATCAATATTTTAAACAATTATTGGCAGATTAAATCAATTTCAAATACTTCGCAAACCGGTAGATATGTTATGGACACGATGAGCAGAGATATTAGGTTGGCAAAAAGTTTTATAATTGATAAGAATAATAAACAGTTTACTCTTGTTGACAAAAATGGGAACAACATAAATTATACTTTTTCGCGAAATGGCGGTAAGGGAGGAATATTTGTTAAAAACAACTCTGATTCATCACAGCCTATAACTGGACAGGATTATAATATTAGCGACTATGAAATCTCTGGAGTAGATTTTAGCCAATCAACTCAAATTCCCTATATTGAGATCGAATTTACATTGGTGTATTCGGGCCCTAAATCTGATAAATTTGGCTCAACACAAACTTTTAAAACCGCCATTACGAGCAGGCAAATTCCAGGTTAATAATTATGAAAAATCTTAGTTTAAACAATCAAAATAAAATAGGTTCTAAGGGGACAGCATTAATATTTACAATATTACTTATTGGAGTTTTATCGGAAATTATTGTATTTGCAAGCCGTTGGGCAACAAATGATTTAAAGGCCAGCACTAATTTAGAAGAATCAATTTTATCATATTATACAGCAGAAAGTGGTCTTGAATTTGGCTTGCTAAACTGGAGGCATAATAAAGACATAGAAGAACCAATTAATGCCACAGAGACAACTGGTGTAGCTAAGAATTATATAATGAACCCAACCGATCCGAATAATTATTATTATGATCTTAAAATTTGGTTCAAAGTTAATCAGCTTGGCAATTGGGATAGTCCAAATTTAGTTTTAAGTAAAGACAACTCGGTAGAGTTTTCGAGCACTGACAAAATAAATGTACTTCCGATAAAATTTATTGCAACAAACATTCAGCCTGGATCTTCTTACGGGTTGGAAATTAAGCGATTTAATAAAAATTGGAACGAATGGCAAACCGACTTTATTTCTCCGGCTGTTGGCGGAGGAATTACATTATATAATATTTCTGTTGATATGAATTATCCTAAAGTAAGAATAAGACCATGGGGAATGGATATTAAATATGCTCTAAAAGCTGACACTGGTGGATTGTTTGGAGGACTTACGCATAATATTTCGTCAACCGGATATGTCGGCAAAACAAAAAGATTATTGCTTGCGAAATTAGATCATTCCTCTGGAAACATAATTAATATTTATGATTTTGTGTTATATAGCGGGACTAGTTCTATACTTTATACGCCTTAAATTGTTAATAACACTTGGAATTTGTAAATTTTTCTAATATAATAAATTTGTTAGTTATAATAATTGGGGAATTTTATGCCTAAATTTTTAATATATTCGGATGGGGGATCAAGGGGGAATCCTGGACCTGCGGCATTTGGTTTTATAATAAAACCAAATGCAATTTTCAATTTTCCCTCTGGCCAGAGGCCTCTGGGCAGGCGGCAATTTTCAATTTTCAAACAAATTCCAAATCTTAATGTTAAAATTCAAAACAATATAGTTTATGGATCGGGATATCTTGGAGAAACAACTAATAATCAAGCTGAATATAACGGAATTTTAGCGGCACTAAAATCACTTCAGGTAATAGTTAAACCTGTCTCGCCGAGCCAAGGCGGAAGTGAAAAATTAAAAGTTGATGAGGTTGAGTGTTATTTGGATAGCGAACTAATTGTTAGACAATTAAAAGGAGAATATAAAATCAAAAATGAAGGCTTAAAACCGCTTTATTGGCAAATTCGTGAATTAATAATGGAATTTGGTGGCAAAGTTTCATTTAACCATATTCCTCGTGAACAAAATACCGAGGCCGATAGACTGGTGAATGAAGCGATAGATGAAGCAGTAAAATCAAATATCAAATGTCAAAAATCAGAATGAAAATCAAAAATGGAAAAATTTTAGATTTTAATATGTCATTTTGCATTTTGAGATTTAATTTTTGAGATTAAGGATAAATATGTCATTTAACCCAACAAATTCCAAGCAACAATTTACTAAAATTGAAGAAGAAATTATTAAATTTTGGCAAAAAAATAAGATTTTCGAAAAATCTTTAAAAAAAAATTCTAAGGATAAATCCTATGTTTTTTTCGATGGCCCGCCATTTGCAACTGGCACTCCTCATTATGGGCATTTGGTTGCAAGCTTAATGAAAGATGCTATTCCGCGATACTGGACTATGAAAGGTTATTATGTCGAGCGCAAGTGGGGCTGGGATTGTCATGGACTCCCTATTGAAAATATTGTAGAAAAGGAACTTGGCTTTAAAAGCAAAAAAGACATTGAAGGTTTTGGTGTTGATAAATTTAATGACGCTTGCAGGAACAAAGTATTAATGTATGCCGAAGATTGGAAAAAAACCATTACCCGTTTTGGGCGATGGGTTGATATGGATAATGCATATAAAACAATGAATTTAGACTATATGGAAAGCGTATGGTGGGTTTTTAAAAAGTTGTGGGACAAAGAATTAATTTATGAAGATTACAAATCAATGCATGTTTGTCCAAGGTGCGAAACCACCCTTTCGCAACAAGAGGTAAGTGAGGGTTACAAAGATATTAAAGATATTTCTGTAACCGCTAAATTTGAGCTATTAGATGAGCCCGGGACTTTTGTATTAGCTTGGACAACAACCCCATGGACCTTGCCTGGAAATGTGGCTTTAGCTGTAGGCGCGGATATAAATTATGTCAAAATGCAAAAAAAAGAATTGGCAAAAGGTGAGGAATCTGAATTATATATAATTGCTAAGGCCAGGCTTGAGCAGTTTGCCAGCGAATATAAAATTGTTGAGGAATTTAAGGGATTAAAATTAGAAAACAAAAAATATTTGCCGCTATTTGAATATTATATTGATAAAAGCTTACCCAATAAAGAAAATTTATACAAAATAGTAACTGCGGATTTTGTAACAATTGAAGATGGTACGGGTATTGTTCATATAGCTCCAGCATATGGCGAAGATGACATGAATCTAGGTAGATCTAAAAATTTAGTCTTCATCCAAAATGTTGGTTTAGATGGGCGTTTTAAAGAAGATGTGGTTGATTTTGCCAATATGCATGTGAAACCTCTAAATGAGACTAAAAAAACTGATTTAGAAATTATTAAATTTTTAAGTAACAGGGGATTGGTGTTTGCAACTGATGAATACGAACACAGTTATCCCCATTGTTGGCGATGCGACACGCCGCTAATCAATTATGCAACGAGCTCGTGGTTTGTTGCAATAACAAAAATTAAAAAAGAAATGTTAGATTTGGCTAAAAAAATCAATTGGTCGCCAATGCATATAAAAGACGGACGTTTTGGCCAATGGTTGGAGGGAGCTCGGGATTGGTCAATATCCCGTCAACGTTTTTGGGCAAGTTGTATTCCAATATGGCGTTGCCAAATTCAAAATTCAAAAATTAAAAATCAAAATTGTGGAAATGTTATCGTAATTGGTTCCGTGGCAGAGTTGGAAAAACTTTCGGGGCAGAAAATTACTGATTTGCATAAAGACTTGTTAGATAAAGTTGAGTTTAATTGTCCGAAGTGTGGTGGCAAAATGAAGCGTATTCCCGATGTTCTGGACTGCTGGTTTGAATCAGGCTCAATGCCCTATGCGCAGACGCATTATCCATTTGGAAACAAAGACAAAATGGAAAAGGGTTTTCCGGCTGAATTTATAGCTGAAGGTTTAGACCAAACACGAGCGTGGTTCTACTATTTGCACGCGTTATCTACAGCAATTAAAAGTACAAACGCATTTAACAACGTGATCGTGAATGGAATTGTACTTGCCGAAGATGGTAAAAAAATGAGTAAAAAACTTAAAAACTATCCTGAGCCAGAAATCGTAATTGAAAAGTTTGGATCTGATGCATTAAGATATTACCTGCTTTCATCGCCAGTGATGCAGGCTGAAAATATAAACTTTTCAGAACTAGGCGTAAAAGAAGTTAATCAAAAAATTATAATTTTGCTTACAAATATATTAAATTTTTATAGTTTATATGCCGATGAGACTCGGTATATATCGGTTGAATCAAAAAACATTTTAGATCAATGGATTTTAGCAAAATTGGATGAATTAATTTTGAGTGTTACAAAGGCAACAGAAGAATATAATTTACCTAGGGCCGTGCGGCCGATTGGTGAATTTATTGATGAACTTTCTACCTGGTGGTTGCGCCGATCACGCGAACGGTTAAAGAGTGATAATAAAAATATAAAAAGAGAAGCAGTAAATACTTTACAACTAGTTTTAGGTAAGCTATCAATAATTCTGGCGCCCTTTATGCCATTTTTGGCTGAATATGTTTATGGTCAAATTGATGGCCATTTGGAATCGGTGCATTTAGAAGATTGGCCCCTCGACGCTGCTCGGGGTAAACCCGCAAAAAACTCAAAACTTGTAACACAACCTGTCTCGCCGGTTGGTCTCGGCTGGGTCGTGTCCAGACGGAGCCAAGACGGAAACTCAAAGCTTTTAGATCAAATGCAAATGGTGCGCGAGGTAGTAGAAAAAGCTCATGCACTTCGAGCAGAAGCAGGAATTAAAGTTCGTCAACCTCTTGCCTTACTTAAGTTACAAGTTACGCGTTACAAGTTACAAGTTGAATTACTCGACATCATTGCAGATGAGGTAAATGTTAAAAAAGTAGAACTCGTCGATATAAAAAGTGAAATTGAGCTTGATACAAATATTACGTTAGAACTAAAACAAGAAGGGTTGATGCGTGAATTTGTTAGGCAAATACAGAACCTAAGAAAACAAATCGGTCTAACCCCTAATGATAAAATAGAAATTTTTTATAATTCAACTGGCAACGATTATATAAAAATGATTAGCAGGTTTAGTGATGATATCTGTAAGCTAACTGTTACAAATAAAATTGTCAAAAAAGAGCTGAATGATTCAGATAAAATCGATCTTAAAGATATTTCAATACAAATCAATAAAATATGAAACTAAGTTTAAAATTACCAAAAACTATTGATTGGTTTTTGTATATTTTACCAATTATTCTTGTTGCAACCGGAATAGTAGTAATCTATAGCTTAACCTATTATAACAACACAATTTATTTAACCTATAATCAAATTATATATGCTTCGATTGGGCTTGCGCTAATGATTTTTTTTACCTTTTTTGATTATAGAAACTTTAAGGCGCTTTCAATATATCTATATATATTTGGTATAACATTACTTGCAATTGTATTATTTTTTGGCAAAACATCACTTGGGGCAACAAGATGGATTGATTTGGGAATATTTCAGTTGCAACCATCAGAGCTTTTTAAAATTTGTATTATAATATTTCTATCAAAATTGTTTTGTGATAAGGTCGGCGAGGTAAAATTTAAAGATTTAGCAGTGGCAATAGTATTTGTAATTTTGCCTACGATTTTAGTATTTATCCAGCCGGATTTTGGAACTGTAACAGTAATACTTGCAAGCTCTGCAATTCTAGTGATGTCATTAAAGCTAAAAAGCAAACAAATTATTGCAATAATTATTGCAATAATTATTGCACTACCAATCGGCTGGTTTTCGTTAAAGGATTATCAAAAACAAAGGATCGAAACCTTTTTAAACTCCAAATCCGATCCATTTGGATCTGGCTATAATGTAAGACAATCTATAATTGCTGTTGGTTCGGGAGGGTTATTGGGTAGGGGGTTGGGTCACGGGCCCCAATCACAATTAAACTTTTTACCAATTGCACACACTGATTTTATTTTTGCTGGCCTTGCAGAAGCTAGTGGATTTGTTGGTTCATCAACGTTTATTTTATTAGTTATTTTTTTGATTAGTAGAATTATTAGAGTTGCTCAAATTTCAAAAGATAATTTTGGAATGTTACTTGCAATTGGATTTGGTGCAATGTTTGCATATCAAAATTTTGTAAATATTAGTATGAATTTGGGGTTACTTCCGGTGACAGGGATTCCTCTGCCGTTTGTTTCTTCGGGCGGAACCTCATTAATAATAAATTTTATAATTATTGGAATATTGCAAAGTATATATCTGCGACACAAGAAGATAACTTTTTAATTAAAGCTAAATCAATGTTTATAAATAAAATTTAAACTTGTTTGTAATTGGATACATAGTTTTCAAATTTTTTGAGTTTTGGTTTATGGTAAGCTATTGACAATAATAGGTGTGAATTGATATACTGTTTATAGATTTCTTTTTGCGAAATTATTATTAATTATTATTAAAGGATTTTTTGTATGTCTATTGCTGTAATTAAAACTGGTGGAAAACAATATAAAGTTAAAGAAGGTGATACAATTTTAATTGAGAAAATTTCTACCGAAAAAGAGAAAATTGTATTTGATGATATTCTAAATGGAAAAAAAGTTGAAGCTAAAATCATAGAGTCACTTAAGGGGCCGAAAATTCACATTTTGAAATTTAAAGCAAAGACTAGGTATAAAAGAACTAATGGGCATCGTCAGCAGCATGTTAAAATTCAGATAGAGGCAATTAAATGAAGATTATAAGCTCAACTAGAGATTATTTAAAAACGACTATTTCTGAAATATATAAAGTAAATTGGCCGACACGTCAGCAAACAATAAATAGCACCTTGCTTGTAATTATTTCTGTAGTGCTTGCTGGTATAATCTTTGGGCTTATTGATTTGGGATTATCAAGTATTTTAAACTTATTAATTCAAAGAGGTAGTTAGTATGAGTCAACAAAAAGATACGACAACCGAAAAAGATGTTTCCAGCAATCCAATTAATGATGCTAAAATTGCAAAGGAACGAGAAATTTTAAGCAATATTAAATCTCAAAAGCAAACTGGTGAGCGTGGTTGGTATGTTATCCACACCTATACCGGTTACGAAGATCAGGTTGCAACTAACCTCAGGCAGAGAATAGAATCATTAAATATGAGTGAAAAGATATTTGATGTTATTGTTCCAACTGAAAAACAAATTGAAATCAAAAACAGTAAAAGAAAAACCGTTGAAAAGAAAATTTTACCTGGCTATATTTTAGTCGATATGATAGTAACAGATGATTCATGGTATGTTGTTCGAAATACGCCCAATGTAACTGGTTTTATTGGTCTTGGAGTAAGACCAACTGCGATTTCTTTAGAAGAAGTAGATAGAATTAAAAAAAGAATGGGCATGGAAGAACCGCACTATAAAATTGAACTGGAAATTAATGATTTGGTTAGAATAATGGATGGCCCGCTAAAAGGTTTTGAGGCAAAGATTACAGGAGTAGATGAAGATAGGGGAAAAGTCAAAGTATTAATGAATATGTTTGGCCGAGAGACTCCAGTAACACTAGATTTTTTACAAGTTAAAAAAATGTAAATTAACTGCTGACACAAATATTTAACACGAATAGATACAAATAATCTGTGTATATCTGTGACAGATAATTCATTGGAACTAATATGGCAAAAAAAATTAAAACACTTATTAAACTACAATGTCCTGCAGGCAAGGCAAACCCAGCTCCTCCAGTTGGCCCGGCCTTAGGTCAACATGGCCTTAATATTATGGATTTTTGTACCAGATTTAATCAGGCAACACAAAAATTTGGAGATATTATAATTCCGGTTGAAATTAAGGTTTTTGAAGATAGAACCTTTGATTTTGTATTAAAACAACCTCCTGTTGCAGAATTAATTAAAAAAGAACTTAAATTAGAAAAGGGTTCTGCGGTTCCAAATAGAGACAAAGTCGGCAATTTAACCAAAGATCAAATAAGAAAGATCGCAGAAGCAAAAATGCCAGATTTAAATGTTAGGGGTATTGAATCTGCAGAAAAAATTGTAATTGGTACTGCCAGAAGTATGGGAATTACATCGGACAAATAAATCAAAAATTATACAACATAACAAAAACTCCGGATTTCCGGAGTTTTTGTTAAAGTCCCCTCCATTACCAAACTAGTCTTGTAGTACTCGACCTTTGAATTTTTATAATAAAGATCGGTGCTAGCGGTAACAGAGAGAATTTTGGCTTAAATGCTTGAGAGTCGAGGAGGGGAACAACTTTCAAAACATTTAAACCAAGATTCTTACTATTACCAAATATACTTAATTTTTTACTTTAACAAACAATTATAGCACGATATAACCTTTTTGTCAATAGGGTGGGCATGAAGGTACATTCTAGACCCAATGCAACACTAAGTGATAAAATAAGTCATTAATCACAAGTGGAGTATACATGTCAAATTTAACATTTTATGATAGGCAAAGAATAGAATTTTACTTGCATTTTAAA